>ERZ827037.438-NODE-438-length-54718-cov-13.252310_pt1 | contig 54718 bp, 34 predicted proteins | sample MGYA00519924_ERZ827037 | MGnify/ENA primary metagenome ERZ827037 (study PRJEB31778, sample SAMEA3449250) | human gut metagenome | biome: human gut; feature: human-associated habitat; material: faeces | place: United Kingdom | collected 2010/2012 ... | reverse complement strand
ATTCATATTCATGATATTAAATAAGATTTCTTGTCTACAAAGATAGATGATACATAAAATATAAAGGTCTACTTATATGTCAAAAAAGGGCTAAAAACAATCATTCTCTATTAAATGTATGATATTATGGAGAATTTGTACTTCGAACTTAGTCCTCATTTATTATATAATACGATATAAACGAGGATTCCACTTATTAGCCCACTCCATAAAAGAGTTCGCTCGCTTTCAATCAAAGTCAATTCTCTGATCGAGCAAGTCATTTATATATACACATAAAACACCTTTCTTATATTCCATCCTCAAACGAACCTCTCCATATTTCTGCGGAGTATACCACTTGCCACCGGTTCCACGAGCCTGTGTTTTCCAACAATCCGATGTTCCCAATACATTTGTGCTGGTATATACCTTCCCTTTATATCTGATTTCAGGTTTCATCGTTTCTCCGTTTAGATAATATTCCAGATCACCGAGTTGCAACAAGCTACCTTGATAATTTTCTGCGTCAAGAGTAATCGTCTGTTCCAGCACAAAAGGCTTTTCAGGATTAAATCGTATTTCTTTGCCGGATGCCGCTATCATCTTCTTCTTTTTTCTATCGGGGAATCCTTTGAAGTCGCAAACTATTCCTGTAGAATAGCCTTGTGGATGTTGTAAACTGACAATCCAATCATAATAGTTGCCATACATCCAAGTCAGCCGCAATGGGGTACCCTCTGAAGCCGGTATCATATAAGGACGGACATTATTCAGTTGCGAGTCTTTTGTGACTGCCTCCTTAGAAATAACCTCTCCATCTTCACTCATGATAAATCTTACAATCTCATACACCTTACCATATTTTCCCTCTACCGGTAATGAGCAATATACCTCATTAACATTCGACGGATCGATAGCCATACCGGCACTATAACACTTTTCTAAATTCGGCGTCTGATGAAAATGTCCACCGGCATTAATAAGAAAAGTCTTTTTCCACTCGTGTCCGTTCCATTTTGCATAGTAATAATCATGAGATTCTTTATTATCGCTGATACGTACCATTGCTATCACCGGATTTCCGTTCCTGTCCGAAGCTATTTGCCATACCCAGTCACGTTCAGAAGGATTATCCACTACCGTAGACGGGTATTGTTTCGCATAATCACCTGTCTTGTTCACCTTAAATGTGCCGTCGGCAATAGTAGAAAGTACGGTTCCCCTGACATCAGTCAACTGCAATGTTTTGATATCGATATAATTAAAATAAAGGAAGTTGGGAAGTTCATTATCCGGATGTCCCGTGGTGTAAGTCAAATAAATCTTATCTTTCCCGTTAGACATGTATTTCGCATACGGACGGACGCCGGTAGATTGTACGATTTGATACGGTCCCCATACTACATCCACCTCATCTTTGTCGTCCGGTAATGAAAGCTTGGCAATAGTCGGATGCCAACCGATTCCACGCCAGCATAAATAAATATGTTCAGGATCATCCGACAGAATAAACGGAGAAGGATAAGTCGTATTATTTTTTGTTTCAATCCTCTTTTCTTCACCTAAAGTAGTAATATCCCCCGGTATTCGGGAGACTCTGTAATAAAAACAAGGTTCATCCGTATGTCTTGAATAGAAAATCATGATTCTTTCATCGGGCAATACAAGAAAAGTGGGATTGTTATGATCGTCCGGCTGAAAATACGAACGGATCAATACTTCTTCCTGTTCCTTCTTTTGAAAGTCATACTGCATCGCCTTGATATTACCATGAATATCGATGTAACCGATATATGTCTTATTTATAGTTCCCTCCTTGTTTTCATAATGCAAGGCTCTCGGATCGGCAAACCAACACCAAGCTCCTTCAGCTGCAACTTGATACCCACCGCCAGTAGGATTATTTTCTGCATTTTGGGCATTCAAATGAAAGCTACACAGATATAAAACGACAAAAATCCAAACAATCTTCTCTTTCATGATAGCAATATGTTTCTTAATTAAATATCAGTTACTTGAATGGGATTCATTACTCAAACGAAATAGTTTTTATTTCACCGTTTGATAAACAAACCGTCACCTGTTTCTTATCCTCTGACACATGGACAGATTTCACCGGTGTCAGCTCTTTTGAAGTAAAACCTCTTTTCTCATTCTTCTTCCATAATTGAAGTGTCACATATATTTTTTCACCGGATAACTGATCGGAAACCATATTTAATGCACATTTCTCACTTACAGGATGCACTCCCTCCGGATATACCGTATATGTTTTCTCCCAACCTGTCAATGGTATCATTGCCAATTCATATTTTCCGTTAGAGAGTACCGGAATATTCTGTTTACCCACCTTACAACATGTTTCCTTTATATCGGAATCCAGACGAGGCAGGGAATAATGTCCCAAACAAATCTCCGCCGGTTCTGAAACAGTCACCTTATCTACCCGCAGAATTCCATCCGGCAGAGGAATATCCGCCAACTGATACTTCACAGTGCTATCCGTTTCGAGCACAGCGTCACGACGATAAATTCCATTTTCAAAACTTTTGAACGTATACAACCGCAACACTTCCCATTCCCCTTTTTTATTCCTTGTTCCATAATTCATGGAAATCTCCCCATTCTTCCCATCTGCCATCCAGGGGAACTCTGTATGGTAAGCCAGTTTATTATAATTTTCGGTACTGCGGAATTTCTGCCAATCTTTTACCACAGTCTCATGACACCATGAACGCATTTCAGATCCGCCACAATTCGGGTAATTGGTTATCAATAGATTAGTTCCCTGCTGGAATTTATTATACACTTCCCCTTTTTTCAGTTCTTTCTCCCAAGGACCGTTATTTTCTGTAGCCGACCAATAGTTAGAGTTTTCCGGCAACAACAAACTTAGAAAAGCTTTTCCGCACCAATAAACACTACCCCGGCAACTATAAATCTGAACAGCAGGAGCAAAAGGTCCGTAGAAACCCATTGTCGGAACACCATCTTCCAGAAATTCCGGACGTTCTAAAAATTGCAACAACGTAGAAGAAGCTATCCTTCTCATCCATCCATAATTCACATTACCACTTTTGTCATATTCATACAAAGACAAAGGAGCAGTAACGGCAAAACGATAACAGATACTCCGTCCCCACATATTCATTCTACCATCACGGCTGAACAGAAATGGATAATTATCAACCATGTCATGCTGATTTTCCATAAACAGCCTTGCATATTGAGGGTATTGTTTCTTCCCGAACATTTCCGCCCAAATAGGTCCGTAAGTCTGATAAGCCCACGCACTATAATAGTCATAAGCCGGAGCATCATTGTACCAGCCTTCACCCCGATAGCGTGCAAGAAGTTTTTGCAGGTTCGACTCCAGGTAGCTTTCATTCACGGCATATCCCTGATCTTTCAGAAAACTCAAGATAAAGACATTGAAAAACATCCAGTTGGAACCAATAGTCGGTCCTTCTCCATAACTCAACATGGTAGCAGCCAGTGAATCTTTCTGTTTCTTAGTGAGAGGATTCCATAACACTTCCTGTGCAGCTTTCATCGAGATTGCCAAAGAGCCCAGTTCCAACAATGTCTGACTGGGACCTCCCGTACGATGCGGAATATAACTTTTACTTTCAGGGTTAGAGATATTTATCAGTTGATAACGATAATAGTCTGCCACTTTTATCCCGTTCATCTCCAGTTCTGGATTATCTTTCAAAAGAGGAGCAGCTACAAATAGAGTCCGTGCCAGACCTTCCAGCTTTGCTACCGGAATTTCTCCCGTATTTCTCGGATATGTTTTATCCAGCTGTTTCGGAAAATACATTTGATCGTCTAATGTATGTATATAGTTAAATGCACCTTTTAATAAATACTCGCCTGCCTGTATCCAGTGCTGACGAGTCATTCCCGTATAAGGGCTTTTCTGATAATCCGGCTGCCGGACGGTGAATATGTTTTCCTGCGCAAAGACCACAGAGAGTTTTAATGATAAAATAGCAAACAATAAAAATAATGCAAATCTTGCTTTCATGGTAATGATATGTTTATAATGTCAGATTCATCGCAAAAGTAAAGCTTTATATACAAACATTCGTCTGAATATCATTCATAAAAGCCCAAAATTAAGTCAAAATGCCACTTTTTATCAGCTGAATGATAAATAACTGCCTTTAACAGATAGAAAAGTCGTGCTTCATAAGCCGACTTTTTTTATCTTTGTAATCTTGAAACATAGCCATGACTACCAATAGTTTGAGAAACATACGGATTCTGCTCTGCTTATTTTTCTGTTTCAGGATGACACCGTTCATATATGCCGGTGAATTCCTGTTTACCACCATCAATGCGTCGCAAGGATTGAGTGATAACCAAATACGTTATATCCTCCAGTTGCCCGACGGAAGAATGGTATTCACCACCAGCGGTAATGTAAATTTATACGACGGTGTACATTTCAGCTATCTTCACCGCACCACGGAATACGTATATCCATTAAACCAATATAACGGGCATTACCGCATTTACCAGAGTGGGGATTCTCTGTTATGGATTAAAGATACTCACAAACTGATGTGCATTGACCTGTACAGAGAGGAATACATTCCTGATTTAGATGCTTACTTTAAGAACAGAGAGATACAAGCCTCCGTAGAAGACCTTTTTGTAGACGATTCAGGACACATCTGGCTACTCATAGCTAACGAATTACTGGAATTAAACAACAAGACCCGTATAACCTTGCCCGACAAGTATTCCGGAAAATTGCAGGACCTAAATGCCGACAGTACCTCCCTATATTTATTCTATGACACAGGCGAAGTGTCCTGTTACCACATAGCCGACCAAAAAACAGTATACAATATAGCCGCTTATCCTGCATCCGAACAGGCTGAATATCAAAATACTTCTCTCGTCGTCAAAAGTGCAGACGGCTTCTATCAACTACGCAACGGGCGTAAAGGCGATTTATTCTATTTCAATAGCCACAAGCGCACATGGAAAAAACTCTTCGAACAGAACTATACTCTCAACACCCTTATCATTACCCCTAATGGTGAGAAAGCCTATATCAGTTGCGTTCACGGGTTTTGGATGATTGACCTCCACACAGGAACACAAAAATACATCCCCCTATTGGAAACCGGAAACGGACAGATTGTCTCTACCGAAATCAGCACTGTCTTTCAAGACCGACAAGGAGGGTTATGGCTCGGAACTTTCAATCGGGGATTATTATATCATCACCCGTCCATGCATAAACTGACTCATATAGGTCGCAATGCATTTCCCGTCTCCCCGGAAGAAGAAATCAATATTGAATCTTTCGCCGAAGATAAAGATGGAAATATCTATCTGAAAGCTCATTCCCGAATTTATCGACTGACAGTTAATGAACAAAAATCCTATGTATTAAAGTCAGCAGCTATCCCATCTGTCTCTCCTGAAATACTGAATCGGTTGAACCCCAACAAGAACCATCATTTCAGAAACAAAGTATATCATACATTATATACCGACACACGCGGCTGGACATGGGCAGGAACTCCTGACGGGCTGGAACTTTTTACCAGCGAAAACGACTCTGCCCCACGTATCTTCTATCGTGAAAACGGATTGAGCAATAACTTTATCCAGGGTATCATTGAGGACAAATATCGAGACATCTGGGTAACGACCAGTAACGGTGTCACACGCATCCACATAAATCCGGAGAATAGGAACATCAGTTTCACCCGGTTCAATCAGTTGGACGGTGCTTTGGACGGCGAATACATAAAAGATGCCGTATTCAGTTCTTCCGACGGCACTCTCTATTTGGGTGGTATTGATGGCTTTAGCATATTCCATCCCGACAAGGACTCCATTCATCCGATGCTTCCTGACCCGCCGGTTTTCACAGCCTTACGCTTGTATGGAGAAAAAGTGAATACAGGAAAAGAATATGGCAACCGCATCATCCTGTCCAAGGCTGCTCCTTATACAACCGAAATCGAACTGGACTATAACCAAAACTTCCTGACTTTCGAATTTTCAGCATTGAATTATATCAATAATGAACGCACATACTACCGTTATCAACTGGAAGGTATCGACCCGCAATGGATGAGTACATTTGCAGGAAGACAGGGAAATGCGACTGTAGGGAAAGGTCTTCTTCAAGCTGTTTACACCAATTTACCACCGGGAGATTATACATTCAAAGTCATGGCCTCGGACAATCCTCTTCAGTGGAACGGCAAAGTGACAGCTATAAAATTAACCATCCATGCACCGTGGTGGAAAACAACCACGGCTTATATCCTGTATGCAGTCATTTTATTACTGATTGCTTTCACCGGTATCCGATTGTATATCTATTGGAGCAGAAAGGAAATGGAACGCAAGCATAAAGAAGAGATTCTATTACTCCGTATCCGCAACCTGATCGAACAAAATAATTCTCTAACCTGTGGCATAGAAGAAACGTCTCCCGACCATCAGCAACAGGATACGGAAGAGTCCGCATTTCTGGCACAAGCCATCAAACTGGTGGAACAGAATCTGCACGTCAATGGCTATTCGGTGGAGCAACTAAGCCGCGACCTCTGTATGGAGCGAACGGGATTATACCGCAAACTGGTGACTATGCTCGATCAGTCTCCCAGCCTCTTTATCCGTAACATTCGTCTGCAACGGGCAGCACAACTGATAACAGAGGGCAAGCTAAGTATTACAGAAATTGCGGAACACACAGGTTTTAGCAGTTCCAGTTATTTAAGCAAATGTTTTCAGGAAATGTATGGATGCCGCCCGTCAGAATATGCCGAAAAAGCGAAGAAATCAACGTGATTACTGTTTGTTTCAACCTGATTGTTGTCTGTTTTACTTGCCTCCGCCCTACTTTTGCTGCATCATAAAGCATTTAAAAAACCATGAAAATGAATCTTATTAGAAAAGCCGGTTTCTTGCTTGTATGTGCAACAATGATTGCAGCAGGCAATGGTACAGCACAAAATGTACAGCGTACCTCACAAGGCATCAAGTGTGCCACACAGGGGATGGATGTCAACGTAGAGTTTTATTCACCCTCCATTGTCAGGATTTATAAGACACCCAGTCAGAAATCTTGCAATAAAGAAAGTCTAGTCATTGTCAAAACGCCCGAGACAACTCCTGTTTCTTTCGGTGAAAAGGGGAAAAATGTGACATTAAGCAGCCGTCTTATCCAAGTGGAAGTGAACCCGGAGACTGGTGGTATCCATTTTTTCGATTCGTCCGGCCAACGTCTGTTGACGGACAAGGATTACGGAACACAATTCACTCCTTTCAATGATGCAGATGTTCCGTCTTTCAATGTCCGCCAGGCTTTTTTGCTGGATAAAGACGAAGTAATCTACGGATTGGGACAGCAGCAGACGGGTAAAGTGAACCAACGCAATCAGAAATTGTTTCTCCGCAATCAAAATATGAGTATCTGTATTCCGTTTATTCATTCCGTCAAAGGATATGCCCTTTATTGGGATAATTACTCTCCCACTACTTTCCTCGACAATCCGCAAGAGATGTCGTTCGACTCGGAAGTAGGCGATTGCGCTGATTATTATTTCATTTACGGTGGCAATGCGGACGGTGTAATAGCCGGAGTGCGCGAGCTGACCGGTCAGGCCCCGCTCTATCCGCTCTGGACACTGGGATTCTGGCAATGCCGCGAACGCTATAAAAGTCCGGACGAACTCTGCGAAGTAGTAGACAAGTACCGTGAACTGAAAGTACCTCTGGACGGTATCATCCAAGACTGGCAATATTGGGGATGCAACGAAAACTGGAACTCGATGAAATTCCAAAACCCACGCTATATCAACAAAATGGGTGATCCGGAATACATGAAATTCCTCCCGAACGGAGAAGACAGAAATGCTAATTATGGAACGCCACGCATCAAAAGTCCGAAAGAAATGATCGACTATGTACATAAACAGAATGCACATATCATGATTTCAGTATGGGCCTCGTTCGGTCCGTGGACAGAGATGTACCAGAAAATGGATAGCCTGAAAGCATTGCTTCACTTCGAGACATGGCCTCCCAAAGCCGGAGTAAAACCTTACGACCCGTTCAATCCGACAGCACGCGATTTGTATTGGGCAGAAATGAAAAAGAACATCTTCGATCTCGGAATGGATGGCTGGTGGCTCGACTCTACCGAGCCGGATCATCTGGAAATCAAGGACAAAGATTTCGACACCCCCACTTATCTGGGTTCATTCCGCAGAGTGCACAACGCTTTTCCTTTGATGTCCAACAAGGGTGTATACGAACATCAACGTGCCACCACTTCCGACAAGCGGGTATTCCTGCTCACACGTTCGTCTTTCCTAGGACAGCAACGTTATGCGTCACATTCATGGAGCGGCGATGTAGTCTCTACCTGGGAAGTGATGAAGAAACAACTGGCGGCAGGACTAAATTACTCACTATGCGGCATACCATACTGGAATACCGACCTAGGCGGCTTCTTCGCATGGAAATATAACAATAATGTACACAATATCGCTTATCATGAATTGCACGTGCGCTGGTATCAGTGGGGAGCATTCCAGCCGATCATGCGTTCACACAATTCCAGTCCGGTAGCTGTGGAAATATACCAGTTCGGCAAGAAAGGAGACTGGGCTTATGACGCACTCGAAAAATATACTCACCTGCGCTATCGCCTTTTGCCCTATCTCTACAGCACTTCATGGGAAGTTACCAACAAAGCGGGCAGCATCATCCGACCACTCATGATGGATTTTCCTAAAGATAAGAAAGTACTCGAGATGGATACAGAGTATATGTTTGGCCGTAATTTCCTTGTCCGCCCCGTAACTGATTCGCTTTATACATGGCAGGACGACAAACAGAACGGCTATCAGAAGAATATGAATAAGATAGGAAAGACAGATGTTTATCTACCCGCAGGTGCCCAATGGGTTGATTTTTGGACCGGAAAAAGCCTGAAAGGCGGACAAACCATCCAGCGTGAAGTGCCTATCGATATCATGCCAGTCTATGTCCGTGCAGGTTCTATCCTACCCTGGGGACCGGCTGTACAATATTCCACCGAAAAGAAATGGGATAATCTGACACTTCGCATTTATCCGGGTGCCGACGCTGAATTTACTCTTTACGAAGATGAGTTCGACAACTACAATTACGAAAAGGGAGCATACACTACCATTGCCATGAAATGGAATGATAAAGACCGTACCCTGACGATTAACGACCGGCAAGGTAACTACAAAGGAATGCTGAAAAATCGTAAATTCAACATTATCATTGTAGAACCGGGAAAAGGTTGTGGTGACGGTGATGCTACGACATTCGATCAATCTGTTTCTTATAGGGGAAAGAGAGTAGACTTAAAATTATAAAGTTTCAACTTTATTCCCACCATCTCACACTGGGGAAATAAACAGTAACCAATCAGTAAATTTCCCTCTAACACCTGTTTTTCAATTTTACAAGTACAGCCTTCACCTTTCACAATGCCCTGTTTATCGGCATTGACAAGTGAAGGCTGTTCTTTCATCCACCTTTCACCCTTCTTTTTTTAAACTGTATATTATTCTCTTCTCTACACGTAACTCCTCAACCATTAATAACCATTCATTAATAACATACGAAAGGTAGTGGGACCTCGAACATGATTACTTTTAATACAATTCAAACTTTTTTACCGAACGAATATCGCAGGAGGAAGAACCTATATAAATTTTGAAAGCCCCTTTTTCAGCAATCCACTCGTGTTTACTTTCATCAAAGAATTTCAAGTCGTCATCGTGAATGACAAAGGTTACTATTTTCGTTTCTCCCGGCTGCAAGGCTATTTTTTTGAAATGTTTCAATTCTTTTTGCGGGCGTAGTACACTGCATTTCTCATCTCCTATGTATAGTTGAATGACTTCTTTCCCTGCTATTTTCCCGATGTTAGTTACAGGAAGCATGACTGTGACACTGTCATTCCCCGCTATTTTTCGGGAAGAGAGGGAAACCTTACCGTATTCAAATTGCGTATAACTCAAACCATGACCAAAAGGAAAAAGAGCCGGGATATTTTTCGTGTCGTGCCAACGATACCCCACCAAAATGTCTTCTTTGTACACCACTTTCACGCTATCGCCCGGATAAGCCTGCGTGCCGAAAGCATGAGCGGCACAGTCCTCCAGTTTCACGGGAAAAGTGAAAGGCAACTTGCCACTCGGATTGACTTTTCCGCTTAACACGTTAGCAATAGCTTCACCACTTGCCGAACCTAAATACCAACCTTGGACAATGGACGGCACACGCTCTACCCACGGCATCTCTATGGCATTGCCGCTCAACAACACCATGACCATGTTCGGGTTTACCGCCAGCAATCCTTCAATTAATTCGTCTTGTCCGAATGGTAAGCCATATTCGAGGCGGTCACCTGACTCGCAATCTTGTTGGTGATTCTTGTTCAAACCTCCTATATAAATAACGAGGTCAGCCTCCTTCGCTTTCGCAATAGCCTCAACACGAAGCGAGTCGGTCACAGACTGTGAAACAGCTTCTATCTGTTCAAACATCGGACGACCACTTTCATATCCTTTGGCATAGTCTATCTTATCACCATACAAAGTCTGCAAACCGATTAACGGCGATACTTCTTTCTTCACTTTCAGAATGGAAGAACCACCACCATCGGTAAGACGGCGCGTAGCATTCTCACCCACCACTAGAATTTTCCCATAACGTTCTGGTTGCAAAGGAAGTAACGCCGGAGTTTTCCGCGACACGGGCTCATTCTTCAACAGCACGATACCTTCCTCGGCTATGGTGCGTGCAGCATCAAAGTGCTCTTCGCTGGCAAACGCGCCAAAAGGTTTCCAACGATTCATCGCCGTACGGAATATCAGGCGTAACACACGCGCAGCCTTGTCATCCACCGTCTCCATCGGTATTTTCTCTTCTTTCAGCAATTTGAGATAAGGTTTTGCCAGGTAGTAATCATCAAACGTGAACACAGACTCGGTGGTCAATCCATTGGTAAACGAACCCATTTCAATATCTAATCCATTCATTGCAGCCTCTTTCGTGTCATGGCAACCTCCCCAGTCTGTCACGACCACACCGTCAAATCCCCATTCTTTTTTCAAGATGCCGTTCAACAAGCGGTTGTTGTGGCAGGCATGTTCGCCCCGAAATTTGTTATAAGCTCCCATTATGCTCCATGCTCCGCCTTTCTGTACAGCAGCTTTGAAAGCGGGCAAATAAAGCTCATACAAAGCACGGTCACTTACCTCCACATCAATGAAGGCACGCCACAATTCCTGATTATTCAGCGCAAAGTGCTTGACACAGGCGGCAACGCCATTCTTCTGTACCCCTTTTACATAAGGAACTACCATGATGGAGGCAAGATACGGGTCTTCGCCCATATACTCGAAGTTACGTCCACAGAGTGGCGTACGGTAGATATTCACGCCAGGTCCCAACAGTATATCTTTCTCACGATAACGTGCTTCTTCTCCTACCGATTTCCCGTAGAGTGCCGCAATATCAGGATTCCATGTGGCAGCCAGACAGGTCAGTGCCGGAAATGCCGTACATGAGTCGTTTGTACACCCCGCAGGATTCCATGTATCCCACGAAATTTCCTCGCGAACCCCATGTGGTCCATCGCTCATCCACAATTCCGGAATACCCAGACGTGGCACCCCTGCACTGCTGAATTTACTCTGTGCATGGCACAAGGCAACCTTTTCCTCCAGCGTCATACGACTAAGGGCATCTTTCACCCGTGTTTCGATGGGTTGGGTGTCATCCAAATAAACTAAGTGCTGCGCTGTTGCGCCTATGCAACCCCATACAGCAAGAATTACTGTCAATACTGATTTCTTCATGGTTATTTTATGTATTAATATAATTATATTAAATGCAAAGTCCGTTTGTATTCACACAACTACGGATATGCAACTGCCCGAATACAGGATGGTAGCCTTGCAGATACTGCTTTGCGGTATTCTTTCTGTATTTTTACAGGAATACTTGCCCGGATGTCTGTAGCAGAAGCCGCGATACGAAATTGGTATGTCCCGGCGATCGCTACCCAAGCATGTTCCGTTTCATCGAATGAAGCCAAATCTGCCTCCGAAACTTTCAATATGACGGTCACCTCCTCACCCGGATGCAGCAAGGGTGTTTTGGCAAAAGCCTTCAATTCTTTCTCCGGCTTGTCAAATCCACCAGTAGGAGCGGAAACGTAAAGTTGCACAATTTCTCGTCCAGCATAATTACCAATATTCTTAATGGGTAGGACCACCGTATGTACCTGTCCGCTTTGACTATGTCTCACTTTTCCGTACTCAAACGTAGTATAGCTCAATCCGTACCCAAAAGGATAGGCAACAGGTAAGCACCTGTGGTCGAAATGGCGGTAGCCGATGTAAATACCTTCATAGTACCGGGTAGAGTCAATGTCTTTTCCCGTAGTACGGGGACGGTTAGGCGCCCAAAATCCGTAATGAGGTTGTGGTACTGCCAGATCCGGTGCAGGAAAGTTCGAAGAGGAAGAGTAATCGGAATAATTGACGGCAAACGTCACAGGCAATTTACCACTGGGAGTAACTATTCCCGTCAGTAAATCAGCAATGGCACGTCCGCCTTCTTGCCCCGGTTGCCACACACATAAGATAGCGTCAGGATAACAATTCCAAGACGATACATCCATTACTCCACCAATGTTGAGTACAATGATGACGCGTTTACCCGCCTGGTGGTAAATGTAACAGAGGTCTTTCACGGTCTTTTCCTCTTCTGTTGTGAGAGTATAGTCATAGTCAATTTCCCTGTCCTTCCCCTCCCCTGCCGTACGGCTAATAGTAAGGATAGCCACATCCGACTCCGGCTCACGTAACATAATAGCTTCCCTTGACAACGGCATCTCATCAAAAGGTTTCTCACGACCGAAGTCTAACATCACCATTGTATGTTCATTGTAAAGATCTGCCCAAGCATAATCCAAATAACGAAGATAGACCTCTTTTAACTTTGCGTTCACCTCAAATCCCTGTTCTTCCATACTTTCATAAAGCTGCGCCGTATATGCCTTGTTTACATTACCGGAACCTGTTCCACCAGTTATCAAGTCATAAGAGCCGTTACCATAAAGAGCTACTCGATGCATCCGTTCGCCCGAAAGGGGCAATACACCATTATTCTTCAACAACACTATACCATCAGCAGCGGCATTCCTAGCTACTTTGGCATGTGCTTTCAAATCAGGACGATTAGAAAATTGGTATCCCTTATAACGGGGTGTACGAATTATATATTCCAACACCCGGTGTACATTGCGATCTACGTCTGCTTCACTGATAATGCCTGTCCTTACTCCCTCTATGATATCCATAATCTGCTTCTCACTACCCGGCATCAACAGATCATTCCCGGAGTGTACCTGAGCTGCCGAGTTGCGTGCATCTATCCAGTCAGTCATTACCACTCCGTTAAAGCCCCATTCGTCTCTTAATATACTTTCGAGTAAGATGGAGTCCTCACAGCAATACGTTCCATTCACCTTATTATAAGAAGTCATCAGCGACCAAGGAGAAGATTTCCTTATAGCAATTTCGAAAGGTTTCAGGTAGATTTCACGTAACGCCCGTTGACTGATAAGTGCATCGTTCACCTTACGATTCGTTTCCTGGTTGTTGGCAATGAAATGCTTGATACAAGCTCCCACGCCATTACTCTGTAAACCGTTCACATAAGCCGAGGCAATTTCCCCGCTCAATACAGGATCTTCGGAGAAATATTCATAGTTACGTCCACACAACGGATTACGCTGGATATTCATGCCCGGTGCGAGCAATACATCCACACCATATTCCAGTACTTCATTGCCCATCGCACGGGTGACATTTGCCACATTCTCCACATCCCACGACGAGGCAAGCAGCGTTCCGGTGGGAAAAGCTGTACAGTAATACCTCTGCTCTTCTCCTTTGCGAGTGGGATTGATACGTAGTCCGGCAGGTCCGTCCGCTAGTATAGTGAAAGGTATTCCGTATTGTGGAAACTCCACCGTAGGGGCAGCGGCACCGGGTATGTAAGCCGTTGTATTTCCCACAAAATCCCACCCGTATTGTGTGGAAGATACCGAACCACAGAGTAAACGGGCTTTTTCTTCCAGTGTCATACGTAAAATGATTGTATCAATATTGTCCGGCAACAGTTTTAAGGTTTGTGCCTGAATAAAAGTACTACACAATAAAATGCCTAAAACTATTTTTTTCATGATCTGATAAAATTGATATTAATAAGCAAGGATATACATTTTTAACTTCGACAACATATCTCCGAACATAAGACGAGTATCTATGCGATCATATACCCTGATATTTCTTCCTACCGGATTGTAGCGGTAAGTTCCGTCAGGAGCTATCAAGGGAGCCTGCCTTATGATGTAATGCGATGAAGCAGGATCAGATTCGAAACCTGTCTGTAACGCTGTCAGTAAGACTAACGGACTGTCCCCCAAGATATAGACCTCTCCCATTCGGGCATTATACTGACTAAGTTCGGACATAAGTCCCGTCACTTTATTCGTCAGATAGCTACCGATTTCTCCGCAAGGATTCAATAAGGTCAGCAGCTCTGCCAACGAATAGATACACTGCCGATAAGCATCACGGGGCACTTGCCAAATAGGGATACCCGACTGATTAAAGATCGTCCGGGCAGCGGGAATACACAAATTCAGATTGTATTCGGGTACGGAATAACCGGGAGGCGGCATAGCTCCCCCCTCATATTCCTGTCCTCCAATCCAAACCAATGTCAACCTGTCCGCTATTTCCGGCTGCATCAGATACGCACTGGCAATATCAGTCAAACCCGCGCCACACACTACATAAAGCGGAGTTTCCGCATCAGTACGCATTGCTTCCTCGACAATCAACCTTGCACCCTCCGAAATTTGAGGTATCGCCGGATCTGTCATACCCTGCGCAGCTCCTTCCACAACCTTTATATCCGTAATAGACAATAAGGATAATATCTTTTCAGCTTCCTTACATGCAACTGTAACATCATCATGTGAACCGTTAAACCCTGCTTCCGCAGTAAGATGAGAGCCAATAACTCCCCGTATTTCAACAGATGGCGAGAGCACATGATGTGCCAACTGGAACAACCCGTCAGGATCTCCACTGAAATCATTGATAATAATTACCCGCATACGCGGAACAACAATATCCGACAAGTGAAATTTCTTGTCTGCCTGTGCCTGAACAGAAATACAGAATAACAGCATATAAGCAAGGAACAGAGCAATAGTAAAAAAACGATATTTCATAAATATACAAACATAAAAGATTTATATCAAAGTCATCCGTCTCCCAGGGAGAAGAAAGCCCTACGGTTGCTGAAATATTTCCGGATATTTGTGGATGAAATATACCGGAGTACAACTCCATGCGTGACAATAACTGTTAACAGGGAAAAAGCCGTAAGGAGAAATGAAGTCGTCATCCGGGTCGTAAGCCTCCCAAAAGGTGTCGGCTCCTTTTTTCACCATCCCTCCCCAGTAGTTTGTCAGATAATGCCGGGCTTCCTCTTTCATACCACACTCCAGCATAGCTTCTATCAGATAATGAGTGGCATAGGGAGTACCAGGCATAACAGTCGTTTTATCGGCCAGTACAGTATGCAACGCTTTTTGTCCCTCTTTCGGCGACAGAACTCTTGCTTTAATCATCCATACCTGTGACAGACATGATATTTGTTTGTCCTTTCCACTTACAAATACGCCTCGTTGCTTGTCCATAAGGTTGCGGCGTGCAGCCTTGCGCATCTTCTCTGTCAGATTCTTCCAATGCGACACCTCTTTCTCCTTGCCTAACATCCTGGCAAGTTCATAGGTCTGTTCCAGAGCAAAGATAGTAGCTCCCTGCATGGGTGTATTCACATCCAACCCGTCGCGCCAGTCGAAGAACAACCAGACATAAGGCCGGGTACTCTGGTCGAAGATGCCGTCTGCATTGACATATGAAAGAGCATCCTCCATCTGACGACGGGCCACGCACCAAAGATCCTCTGCTGTCTCACGATCATTCGTGTCTTTCAAATACTCCAACAAAGTGGAGTTGAAAAGCAAGCAATACGTCAGACAATAGGAACCATATTGAGGATGTGGATAGGGCTGTTCAAAAACATTTGATATGACGATCCCATCATCAGCCGACAGTCCGGCAAAGAGGTAAAGGCAACGTTTGGTCAGTGTGAAGTTCCGGAAACTATAACGGTTGGCAAGAGACTCTTGATAGAGATCTCCTACCCATAAGCGCCGGTCGCGCTTGGGACCATCTTCATAAACGGTCTGCATGCATCCACGCAGAGTCTCAATGCCTACACGGTGGATATCTTGTATCATCTGCGGACACTCCGGCAGCAACTCCGTTTTCACTTCGCCGGCAGAGGAGACCGCCTTGAACATCAACTTGTCGATGGCAAAGTCAAAATCATTCGACGCCCCCATCAGTTCTATCTTCAAATAGCGGAAAGCGATGCGGCGGGGAATGGTAATATACTCGTCCACCTGTGTCACGGTAACAACTTCATCCTGCATCCAGGCACGGCTTAAGCTTCCCGGCCATGGGTCAAGTGGTGTATTCAATTCGGCAGGCATTTCACCAAAAGTGAATTTGATGCGCACCGGTGCATCCTGACAGCGATTCAGTGTCTTGACACGAAAAGTGAAATAACCGGTAAGGTGACGCCCGAAGTCTACAGTGACACAGTTTACCTCTTTGAAACTTGTAGAGTAAAGTTTCTCCAAACCAGCACAAGCTTCATAACGCCAACCTTGATAGGCTTCAGCATCTTTCACGGCCTTTACGATGGTCTGGGGATAAACGATGGTTTCATGGAGTATCGGTTTTGTCATTTCCGCTATCTTCATCCATTCTGCACGACGGTCGGCATAGATATCTTGTGCCGCCAGTTGAGTAGCCGACAGCAGGATAACTGCTCCGGCCGAAAATAGTTGTTTGATTAATCTCATCTGTATAAACTAACTATAAAATTATTGTTTAATTGAATCATTGCGCAGCATTCAGTATCGCATTTTTCACACTTTCTGAAGTCCATTGATAAGTAGAACGGTTTATCAAATCAAACCAGTGGAAACAAGTAATACCATAGCGTTTAGCCGCACCAACAAAGTATTCAGTATATTTGGCACGTTCCGCTTCTACGGCCTTTTCCTGTGCACCGAACTCACCTACAATTACCGGAACGCCGAGTCCCACAAATGAGATGTTCAACCGTTCGAAGACCGGAGTTAGTTCGGCTTCATGGGCTACTGTCCAAACAGGTGCTTCCGCATCCTCTGCCGGACTGGTAAAACTGCCAGGAGTATAAATATGTACACCAACGATCAAATGGTGTTCCGTCTGATCCGTAGGAATCTGAAAATTTGTCACACTCTTTTCTCCGGCATCACTGCTATAAGTATTTACTAAAAGATTACGTTTGGCGTTATTACCGCCTGTAGCACGAACTGTATTTACAAAAAGCTGTGCCAACCGGTTATGAGCTTCATAACCATTCGCATCGGTTTGTGTCCATGTAAAATTAGCATCGAGCATTTCATTATATCCTTCAAAAACCAACTTGGCATCATAAGAGATAAATCGACTGGCAATCTGTGTCCAAAGGGAAGCAAAACGAGTACTGACATCCTCATAATTGGCAAGATCAGCACGTAACCAGCATGTTTCCGATCCTCCCGTATCGTGATGTACGTTAAGAATACAATACATATCTTCGTCCAGAATGTAGTTCACAACTTCTTCCACACGGTCCATCCAGCTTTCTTTCACATTACCTGCTCCATCCAGATGTTGCCACCAAGTGACGGGCAGGCGCACAGCATTGAAACCACCGGCCTTGATTGCTTTTATCAATTCGGGAGTAATGACCGGATTGCCCCAAGCTGTTTCAAATGCGGAGGGTTCGTCACCGCCAATCCATGTTCCATAAGCATCAAGAGTATTACCGATATTCAAACCAGCCTTCATCCGTTGCACGGCAGTGGCAGCCAACTCCCAACCTGAAGCATCTTGCGCGGAAGTTCCCTGCTGTATAATGTTCAACCGGGTAGTTTTTCCTCCTGCCTGCAGAATAATTTCAGCTGTACGCTGTTCTGTAGCCGCATTAGCGGCTACAGAAATTTTCAGATACATAGTCGTATTTTTCGTATCGGTAGCTACTCCGGAATGATTAGACAAGGAGCACCAATCGGAATTAGTGTTAACCGACCAATCAACATTAGAAACCAATTGAACCATACGGTCACCACCGGCACAAGTGAGTGTTATTGTTTCTACAGTACCTCCATCGGATGGATCGACAAAACTACATACAGGAGTCAGACTTTCCTGCGAATCGGAACAAGCTGCTACCGATATCCCCCAAAAGCAAGTTACGGCAAGTGCCATCCATATATTTTTAATAAGATGAATCATAATATCTTTGTTTTATCAGGGTTTAACAACTAAACGGAAATTATCAAAGTAGGTACAGACATACTTGCCTGTTTCCAGACCTTGGGCATAGATACCCATCTGATGGTTACTATCACCCAATTCACGCCATTCTTTATAAGTTCTGATATCTTTATTGAATTCCGTTAATGGAATGGCACAAGTGAACCAGCGACCTTTCGGAGTTTCTCCGGTCAGGTAATCAGCCAGTGTTTTCCCTTGACAGTAATAGCTGTCGCTGTCGAAAAAGCGGAAACCAAAAGGAGTCACATCGCCTCCTACATAACATTCCATGCGCATTTCAATGTTTCCAATCGGGGTACTGTCCGGTATCTTCAACGCCCAACTGATACCATCGAAAATCATGACGCCCCACCAGTATATATTGTCACCTTCGTTCACTTTACTGTTGATTCCCCAGTATTTCCCGTTGAATACAGTGGGGTGTCCGTCCACTACACCATCCACATCATAGGGAGAAGCTCCCCAAGAAAAGTTCATGGAAGTGTGTTCACCATCACCGAAAGTGCAGGTATAATTATAGAAATCACATTCGGCCTTTCCACCGGCAGTAATAACATTCAATTTACCATTTCCGGTTGCAGCAGGCACTCTGGGCAAGACAAAGGTTATCTTGTCTTCATTATTACTAACAACCAAATCGGAGATACTTATCATGTAGTCCCCGCAAATATCCAGTCCTGATAGTTTAGTAAAATTGCTACCGGTGATGGTCACTTCACTTCCAGGTATAGGCATATCCGAGGAGATGGAAGTTATGACAGGAGCACTGTATGCACTTCGTGCCCAGACCAATGAAGCAGTATTGGTACGGCATTCGATAATGATGTATCCCTCTTCCGGCAAAGTGGAGGGTAATATTGCAGAAAGTTCATCAAATGTCTTGTTTACACTGATATCAGTCATCTCATACTTCTCTCCACTGGTCACAGATTCGGTTTCCGAAAGCCACACATGTGTGATGTCGTAGAAGTTCTTCCCGTAAATAGTAATCGGAGTACCCGGCTGCGCCAAAAATGTTCCATCTGGCTGTTCCGTGCGTTCTACTTCGTACTCCGTCATCCAACATTCAGGAGCCAGAATATGGAATGCATAAGCTGCTTCTCCGTGATCGGTTACCACTCTTATTTCTCCACGCAAGGAAGAATCCTCCGCACAAAGAACAAGATCAGAGGGAATCGTAACAATAATATGTGAAGCCGTATTATACACCGGATTCAGATAAACTTCCTGATCGTTGATATAAACGGCACCGGCTCCATTCAAGTGTTCACCTACAATAACAATCATCTGTCCTCGTTCCGCATCAGTAAATGATTCAGAATCCGGTTCAGTAGTCGTAACAGATAGAATGACAGGCTGCTGGTCATCGTCATCCTTACAAGCTGTCTGTATGAAGGCAAGCAACAAAACTGCCAACATCCAGTAATATTTGAAAAACTGTTTATTCATGGAATAGATTTATTATTCATTAAACGTATAGGGTTGCGGATCTTCTTTTAACAGCGGGTTCTGGATGACGTCCGTCTCCGGATAAGGGAAGAAGATATTATTGTCACTGATTTGAATGGTTTGCGTGGGACGAACAATCATGTCTTCGTTGATAACAAGACTTCGACCGTCATCACTTTTACTCACCTCTTCGCAATAAGCGCCACGATCCTGGTTCTGGAAGTATGCTAACATCTTGGCTGGTTTCCACATATACCAAGTCACCATATCATACCACACACACCATTCACCTCCAAATTCACAGCGACGTTCGCGAATGAGGTCATCCAATGTGATGGAAGCCTTACGGGCAATGCCTGCACGATCTCGTACTTTGTTGTAGTATTCCAATCCATCACCGGAAGATAACGTTTCAGAATTTCCCAGACAAGCCTCGGCATAGGTCAGATATACATCAGCCAGACGAATAATATAGGTATTCAATGGAGAGTTCATGGTTTGTATCAGGTTGTCGTTATCATCCGCATTCTGCCCCAGTACACCTTTTTTGATGTAGGAAACTCCTTGTGTATAATTGTAACCGCCTCCTGCTATATTAATATAGTCGTAGTGAGTACCATTGGTGAAGAATGTGGCATCAAGACGTTCCACATCTCCCGCTTCATATTGTGTCAGTTGGTCAACCGTAGCCATCGGGGCGCCCCATACACCATAAGCACTTGTTCCGGAACCTACCAGTTCTTCGCCACCTTGAAAAGTCAGTGTGGAGATAGTAGTATTCTGTTCCTGCCAGGAGCCGAGCGGTACCCACTGCATGGCAAGCAAGGATTCCTCATTATTATTGTACTTGTATTTAAAGAGGTCGGCATAATCCGGAAGCAACTCCAGTCCGCTGTTCACACAGACATCAGAAGCATATTTTCTTGCTAGTTCCAGATCGCTTTCGTCACGCGTGCTCTTCCCCCATCCGGAACGAGTCAGATAAGCTTTTGCCAGTAGCGCTTTGGCAGCCCAGGAAGTGGCACGTCCTTTTTGACTGGCTGTCTCGGGCAAGTTATTGGCAGCAAAAGTGAAGTCATTGATAATGAACTGCAATACGTCCTCTTCCCGATGGCGCGGTACATTCGGATTCTGCGAAATAGCTTCATTGTCTTCGCTAAGAATAACTGACCCCCACATGCGCAACATGTAAAAATAGGTCACACCGCGCATCAGGCGGGCTTCACCGACTACACGTCTGACAGTCTCTTGTGAAACACCGTTAGCCCGGTTATAAGCTGCATCAATCACGGAGTTAGCCATGATAATCACCGAATAAAGTCCGTACCAGCCTTCCGTCAGATAATCATCCAGTGCTGTCACCTGGAAAGAAGGGAAAGCCACCATGAAAGAGGGGTTGAAACAGTCATTGGCACGCATGGAACCGGCAGCCAGTCCAAGGTTCATGTTATAGTAGAACCATGCCCGGTTGTAGAGGGGAGCCGAAGCAGCATTCAACGCCGCATCCGACTGGTAAAAATTGTCGATGTTGTAGTCACCCTCCGGCGTCCTGTCCAAGAAGTCGGAACCGCACGAAGTACAGAGCAGGCAAGTCAAAGCCATGCCCATCAGTTTTATATATTTATTCATACCCATTATCATTGTTAGAAGTTAAGATTCATTCCTACTGTATAAACTCGCTGCGACGGATAGCGGGCAAAGTCAATGCCGCGCAGTTTCACGTCCTGATTGTATGCACCGATTTCAGGATCATACCCCGAATACCCCGTGATGGTGAAAGCGTTCTGCACATTGAAGTAGAGGCGCAGGCTGCTAATCTGCACTCGCTTGCTCCACTCCGCTGGGAAAGTATATCCGATGGAGATGTTCTTCACGCGTAAGTAGGAGCCATTCTCCACGAAGCGATCGCTCACACGGTTATTTGTATTGGCATTGGAGGCTGTGATGCGTTGCACTTCGGCCGATGCGGCATTGGGAACATACATATTGGAAAGCGTACGTTCGCCATTAGCGTTAATCAACTCCACGCGGGCATAGTTCTTATTCTTGGAAATCTGTCCGGTCATGTTATAGGGATTGGCATTCAACTCTTCCATGTAATTATAAATCTTGTTACCTACGGAACCATTGATGAATATCGAAAGATCGAAATTCTTATAGGTGAACGAGTTGGTAAAGCCGAACGTGAACTTCGGTTCAGGGTTGCCGATATATGTGCGGTCTTGCTCGTTAATAACACCATCGCCATTCAAGTCTTCCCAAATGTAGTCACCATACCAGATTTCACCCTCTTTGATACTCTTACCCTCGGGGATGGCCACATAACGGCGATTCCCCTGCGCATCGAGCATATAGTCGCCGTTACGATCTTTCAGGTAGAAATCTCCTTCGTTACAGAACATTCCTTTCAATTTGTAACCGTAGAACTGACCGACAGGATTATCTACCGTCGTATAAGTATGAATGGAGTTTGCCAGAATGCCTGATATAGCGGAAGTTTCCGTATAAAGCTCGGTAATCTTGTTGCGATTAAGCGAGAAAGTGAGCCCCGAACGCCAGGTAAAATGTTTCTTACTGATGGGAATGGCGTTCAACGTAAATTCAAATCCTTTATTTTCCATCGCCCCTACATTGCTCCAGGGGGCGGAGATTAGACTCTGGTCAGCCTTGGTACCTCCCGTCACATAAGAAGGAAGTGGGGTATCCATCAGCAGATTGTCTGTTTTTTTATAATAGACATCGAAGATAAACTCCACACGGTTGTTTAGCAAGGCGAGATCGATACCGGCATTGTAAGAGTTGGTTTCCTCCCACTTCAGATTGCCGTTGGAGAAGCGGCTCATGTAGTAGCCTGTACCCCACACGGTACCCACGGTAGCCATCGGAGCGCCATAGGCATAGCTGCCCGCGTTCTGATTTCCCACCAACCCCCAGCCTAAGCGCAGTTTGAGATTGTTTAGTGCTTTCACATTACGTAGGAAACTTTCGTTATTAATACGCCAGGCCAGCGCCACAGAGGGAAAATAACCCCAGCGATTGTTCGGGCCAAAAGCCGAGGAACCGTCGGAGCGTATGGTGGCAGTCAACAAGTAACGATTGTCGAAACCGTAGTTCACACGACCGAAGTAGGACTCGATAGCTGTCTCGCTGACACCGCTACCGTTCTTGGCCGTAGAAGCATCGCCCGAAGAAAGCTCATGTACAGAGTTGAACTGGAAGCCGGAACGGCTGCCAGAAAGGTTCTCCCAACGGGATTCCTGCGCCTCATGGCCTGCCATGATATTCAATGAGTGGCGCCCGAAGTCATGATTGTAAGTGGCATAGGTCTTGAAAGACATGTAGTCGCTCTGCGAGGCCGAGCGGCTTCCGCTACTCTGCTGTACATAGGTACCGAAGTCATAATACGGCATGAAGTAATACTCTTTGGAGAAACTTAGACTACGGCCATACTCCACACGCAGGTTCAGTCCTTTCAACAGCGTGAAATCAGCAAAAGCGTTGAATGAGAGATCAGTACCCTTAGTGTAGCGTTCACGCGTCAGAGCATCGGATACGGGGTTGGAAAGCGGTGTACCTCCCGTGTCTATCTTCGATTGGTCTACATAACCGAAAGAGCCATCGGAATTGCGTACAGGCACTTCAGGGTACTGGCGAATGGCAAGCATCAGCACGTTATCATCCATACTATTGGTACCGTCTTTCTCTATGGTGTTGGATTGCCGCCGGGTGGCCAGTGAAGAGTTGATGCCTACTTTCAGCCACGTCGTCAGGTCGGCATCGAGATTGATGCGGGTGGTGAAGCGGTCGAAGTCCGAACCGATGACAACACCCTCCTGATCCAGATAGCTACCCGTGACGGCATAGCGTACTTTTTGCGAACCGCCGCTGATAGAAACCTGATGGTTGTGCATTAATGCTGTACGGAAGATTTCATCCTGCCAATTCGTCCCCTCACCCAAAATAGCGGGATTGCGGAATTCCTCACGTTCACCGTAACCCAGCACAGCAGCACGTTCGTTATAAAAAGCAGCATACTCGCGCAGGTTCATCACATCAATCTGCTTAGGCAAAGCCTGCCAAGCCACATAGCCCTCATAGGAGATCTTCGTCTTATCAGCCTCACCTCGGCGTGTAGTGATGAGCACTACACCGTTCGATGCCCGTGATCCGTAAATAGCCGTGGCTGAAGCATCTTTCAAGACTTCCATCGACACGATGTCGGCAGGGTTAATGGCAGAGAGGGCACTGTTATTACCGTTGGTCTGTCCATCGATGGCAATACCGTCGATGACGTAGAGCGGTTCGTTGCCGTTCAGCGAGTTCGTACCACGGATGCTGACGGAGATACCTCCGCCCGGAGTACCGGAGTTCTGTGTAACGGCCACACCTGCGGCACGTCCCTGCAAAGCCTGATCGAGAGAGGTTATCACCGATTTCTTTATATCTTCGGAAGACACGGACACGGATGAACCGGTCAGATCACTGCGCTTCATTGTACCATAGCCTACCACTACCACTTCGTCCAGCAGTTCCGTATCTTCTTTCAGACGAATGTCAATCACTGTTCGTCCGTCTGCTTTCACCTCCTGCGTGCGGAAACCTATATATGAAAAAACTAAGATCTGCTTTTCCGTTATACTGACAGCATAGTTACCATTAACGTCCGTAACTACCCCTGTGGTAGTTCCCTTAATTTGTACGCTAACCCCAATAAGCGGCTCTCCGTCCGTTGCTGAAGTTACCATACCTTTCACCATTTTTGCCTGTTGTGCGTAACTGGCGAATGTACACCAGAGCACGAACAGGAGAAAGGTCAAACAGTACTTTGGTACCGAACCGGACATAGTATATATGTCCTTCATGTTTTTCTTCGTCATCGTTTATCTCTTTTAAAATTAACAAATAAGTTTCTTTGTCTGCAAAGGTATGTAAAAGCCACATTACCCATATCCTTTTATGTATCCAGCAGGGGATAGTGGCGTATCATTGTAGCTTTTGAGCGAAAGGATAAGGTGTATCCGCACCCTCAAGGATGCCCTGCAATGCATGGGGATCGGTGAGACGCGTGTCTTTGTGACGGTCAAAAAGCCCGAATTGATCGGCACCGGTGGCAGTGTAGCCATTATCCCATATAAAAGGGACAGCTCCGTTGCGCCGTGCCGTACCGGTCACCCGCCGATAATAATAGGCACGAACTTCTTTCAGCTTCGTGCTATCTGCTCCTTCAGTGAATCGTCCTGCGCCATACTCGCCCAAAATGATAGGAAAGCCTTTGTCGGTGAATTGCTTCTTTAGGCGTGAGAAAATATTCTCCAGAAAGTCTTCCTGCTCTCTGCCTTTATCCGAATAGGGCACTCCCCAGTACGGTTCTTCGCCCGAAGCGCAGTAGCCATAAGGATCGTAATAGTGAACTTCTACCATGAGACGGTCGGGCGTGGGATCATAAGGCATACGAAAGAAACGGGGGCCATAATCCGAATTTGTACCATAGGTCTGCACAATAAGGTTACGCCACGTGTTGCGCCCACCGGTGGCACGCACAGCCTTGATGAATACTTGGTTGAATCCATTCTGTACGTCGGCATTTTCTTGCGAGGGTACTCCCCAATCGTCCGCCACGTGGACTTCATTTGTTCCTGCAAAGAGTAGTCGCCCGTCATAATCACGAAAAGCTTGAGCGATAGCCGTCCACAACATCCGTTCCCGGCTGAACACCTCTACCGAATCAGTATAGAACGGATGGTTCTCCAACCAATGTTCATGATGCGTATTCAGTATCACATACAAGTCACGGCGCAGGCAATAGCCTACTACCTCTTTGATTCTACCGAGCCACTTCGGACTGATTTCTATTCCTCCGTCCCGCTCCGTGAAGTGCGGATACCAACGCACGGGGATGCGTACAGCATTGAATCCAGCTGCTGCCACCGAGTCTATCATCGCCTGCGTAGTTACAGGATTGCCCCATGCGGTTTCAGCTTCGTGAATCGTAGCTCCTCCTACTTCAAGTGTATTTCCCAAATTCCATCCTGCCCGAATGTTCGCAGCTATAGTCATAGCATTGTCGGGCATGGCCTCCCTATCTGCATTTCCGGCAGAATGGCACGCTGTAAACAGTGACAGCAAGACTAGCGCACAGACCGCCTGCCATTTGTTTCTTGTATTCTTTGTCATATCTTTGATGAGTTAATGATTAATACAGGCACAAAGGTAAAGGCGAAATCCGCATACGGGGGTACGCCATGTATCAAACGAGGCAGGAAAATACCCTGCAATACCTTAAATAATACATTCAGTGACTTAGAGTCTCCATAAATCGTGTAACTTTGTACTATCAAAATAGAAGATACTATGGCAAAAAACAGAATATTATCGTCCATTTTTTTTCTGATGATACACCTTGCACTGGTGTGGGGACAGTCTTCTTATATATTCCGCCATTTCTCCACGGATGACGGATTGCTGAATAATGAAGTAACAGCCATTATCAAAGACCAATTCGGCTTCCTTTGGATTGGTACAGTTTCGGGGCTGAACCGGTATGACGGCTATCGATTAAAGTCTTATACAAACCATTCAGATGATCCTTATTCGCTGCCGGAAGATAATGTGGAGAGCTTGCAGGAGGATAGCCAAGGAAACATCTGGATTGGCGGTAGGAACACGTATGCAGTATATCAACGGGAACGTGACCATTTTATAGATGCCAAATCATTGCTGGAACGAATGGGAATTCCGGCAAAAGTTGGATTGTCATTGATTCATATAGATACCAACGGTGATTTATGGGCGGTAGTTAGCGATACCTTATTCCACTATCAATATAAGAAGATGTCCTTGAAACAATTCATCTTACCATGCAAAGCGGAAGAGCTACAATTATCGGACGATGGTAAATGCTTATGGCTGATAGATGGCGAAGGCCGTTTGTTTGAAGTGAATCAGGAGGGGACCTGGACAGAACTGTCATACCCAGCCGATTGGAACAAGATGAACCGTGTATATCGCGATAAATCGGGAGGGATATGGCTCTATTCTACATGGAATGACGAAATCCGGTACAGGCAGGACGGAGAGAACGATTGGCGAAACATCCGTTTGCAATCCAAAGGGAGGACGCAAAGCAACTTCACTCGCTCCATGCAGGATGATGGCAAGGGAAATGTCTGGATTGCCACAGACCACAAAGGATTGTTCTTATATAACAAGGTAAGCGGGGAACAGACTAATATTTTACACCAATCCTTATCGCATTCGTCTATTTCCGAAAATAGCATCGGATGTATATTGCTGGATGACAAAGAGGTACTTTGGGTGGGATATGTCAAAAAAGGACTTTCCTGCTACCATCCTTCGTTCTGTAAATTCGTAAATTACCGGGAACCACAGTTTGAGAATATCAGTGCGGTACTGGAAGACCGGGGAGGCAGAGTCTGGATAGGTACTGACGGCTACGGACTGGTTTGCAAACAGCCCGACGGAACGGATATTCTTCGTAAGGTGGATATTCCGGGAAACATCGTGGTAACACTGATGGAGGACAACAGGGGACGGATATGGATAGGGACTTACTTGAACGGCTTGCTCTGCTACGCGAATGGAAAGCTAAAGCAATGGACCACGGCCAACAGCGCCTTGGCCGACAACAGCATTTACACCCTCCGTCAAGACCGGCTTGGAAAAATATGGATAGGAACTTTATGGGGACACCTGCAATGTCTGCATCCTGATACAGGATCGTTTGAGAATTTTCCATCACAGAGCAAAGACCAGTCTATTGCCGTCAGTATGCACTATGAGGGTGGAGACACACTATATGCAGGCATGATATCGGGACTCTGCCTGCTGGACATCAGAAATGGTAACCGGCAGATGCACTTCGGCAACCGTCAGGGCACGATGAAATTTAAGCAGCCATTTATTCAAAGTGTATGCAAAGACAGACTTGGGAATATCTGGTTAGGGCACAACCAAGGGATAACAGTGTGGGATATGCGCCGCGATACGCTCTACTATCTGAATAATAAGAGTATCGGCTTGTGTGACAATGTGATTCGCGGGATCGCAGCGGACGAGCGGAATCGCCTCTGGATAACGACCAGTAATGGCTGCTCTGCAGTTACTTGTCTTAAGGATGCTGACGGAGTGCTTTCTTTCCGCTGTGACAACTATTCAGTCAAAGATGGATTACCTGGCAACAATTTCAGCCGTCACTCTCTTTGCAGCCTCCGGGATGGGCGTATGCTACTGGGAGGTGTGGATGGTTATTCATTGGTGAATCTTTCTCTGTTGAGTGAGGGCGGAGATTCTGCTACGCATGTCGTTTTCACAGGATTGCAGATAGCAGGAAACAAAATAGGAGTCGGTGTTCCTTACCAAAACCGCACCGTGCTGAAAGCTCCGATGGAGCAGCAGAACCGTCTGGAGCTGGATTACTCCGACCGCCTCATTCGCGTTGAATACACAGCCATGAATCTGATTGCTCCTGACAAAGTACGCTATGCCTATCGTCTGAAAGGGATGAATGATGAATGGTTTTATACTACCGACACCTATGTTACGTTCAATTCTTTGCCTCCGGGTCGCTATCAACTGCTGGTAAAAGCTATGGGAGAAAACGGACAGTGGAACGAGGCAACTCCCCTGTTTATTGATGTGGCTGCACCTTTCTATCTTTCGTGGTATGCTTACTTATTTTATGTATTGCTTTTTACACTTTGCCTACTAGCATGGTGGAAGCAGCTAAAACGCAAGCACCGTCTGCACTTGGAGCAGGAACATCTCCGGATGGAGTACGAGCAGACAATCCGTTTAAATGAAATGAAACTTCGCTTCTTTACCAATGTCAGCCATGATTTTCGTACGCCATTGACACTCATTATCACGCCGCTCCAAAGGATTCTTGAAAGTGGAGAACTGGAAATGAAAAATGGAGAAACAAGCAACACGACTCGTTTTTCACCATCCGCTCTTTACTCTTCATTAAAAACGATCTATCGCAATGCCGAACAACTCCTCACTCTCGTCAATCAACTTCTTGATTTTCGAAAACTCGACGTAGGAGGCGAACCTTTGCACCCCTTATTAGGTGATTTCACGGCATTAGTCAGAGACACCGCACAACCTTTCAGAGACTATGCCGCCGAACGTAGAATGACTTTTTGCATTCAAGATGAAGTAGGTACACTGATGTTATATTTCGATGCCGACAAGCTTCGTAAGATTGTCAGTAATCTTCTTTCCAATGCCTTTAAGTACACGTCTGATGGCGGAACGATCACGCTCCGCATATTTCATGAAGAAAAATATGCCTGTGTCAGTGTTGCCGATACGGGTATAGGCATACCGGATGCTGATAAGCGGCATATCTTTGAGCGTTTCTTCCAGACTCGGCAGAAAATGGAATATACAGGCAGTGGTATCGGATTGCACATCGTAAATGAATACGTTCGCTTGCACCAGGGAACCGTCAGTGTGGCTGACAATTCGCCACAGGGCAGCATTTTTACTTTCTGCTTACCGATTGCCATTTCTACTGAAGAAGAGGAACAAGCGATGCATGCAACAGAAGAATCGGAACAGGAAATCCCACTTGTACCATCTATCGAGAAGTCTAACCATGCCACCCTGTTGCTGGTGGAAGATAACCGTGAGTTATGTGATTTTATGTCGAAGAGTTTAAGTAGCGAATTCTGTGTCCTAACAGCCGGCAACGGGCAGGAAGCTCTCGACTTGCTGGCAACGGAGGATGTAAACATCGTTATCAGTGATGTCATGATGCCCGTTATAGATGGCATGGAATTATGCCGTCGCATCAAAAATGACATACGCATCAGCCACATTCCCGTCTTACTGCTCACCGCCCGAACTGCCGAAGAGTATCACCTGCAAGGGCTGGAGATGGGAGCGGATGACTATCTGACCAAGCCTTTTAATTATAATGTCTTATTGCTCCGTATACGTAAGTTTATAGAATGGACGGAGAAATGCCATCGTGATTTTCAGCAGAAATTAGATGTGTCACCCGGTGAAATTACCATCACTCCGATGGATGAGCAATTTATCAACAAGGCAATCCAAGTAGTGGAGGAGCATATCGACAACTCCGAATTCTCTGTTGAGGAACTAAGTGCTGTCGTGAGCATGACACGCGGCCATCTCTACAAAAAGCTGATGAGCATAACGGGTAAGTCACCTTCCGATTTCATTCGTATCATCCGTCTGAAACGAGCAAGACAGTTGCTGGCCGAGAGCCAGTTGCAGGTAGCAGAAATAGCGTACAGTGTGGGATTTAGTTCGCCCAAGATATTTTCTCGCAATTTCAAGGCGGAGTTCGGAATGACACCGACAGAGTATATTAAGAATGAAACGTCAAAAAGCTTACAAGGATGAAGTCATTTTACGATATATGATACATTTGTTCCCGATATCTAATACATAAAATCGCTTGCATTTCCTTACTCTGCTGTAATTTTGTTACATTCAATATAGGATTCACCCTTCACAATGTCCTATTCATCGGCATTAGCGGGTGAAGGTCATTCTTTCACCCATCTTTCACTCTTCATTTCACAGGCTACACATATTTCTTCTCTATACATGCCTCCCAACCATTAGCAATCTGCTTCTTTTTCATTAATAACAAACTTTCTTTTGATTACTGGTAAACTTCTTATTACCAGTATGTAAACTTGTTTTTCATTAAATGCAATCTATAATTGCAAGTTGCGTTTATAAAAACAAAAGCTTTGATTATATAAATGCAAGTTTCATTTATACAATCAAAGCTTGCATTTATAGTTTTCTTATGATGCAAAGAAAGTTTGGTTCCTATACAAAGGAAGTTTATCCCTTATAGAAAAGAAGTTTTCCTATAATAGTCTGGAAGCTATCTGCTAACACTTCTTCTGCCAACTATAGATAAAAGATTTAGCAGACTAGACAATCTGTGAAAACCAGGGTAGAAAGGTGAAAGGAAAGTGAAAGCCTGCCCTTCACCCGCTAATGCCGATGAATAGGGCATTGTGAAAGGTGAAGGGTATTTTCTTGAATATGATTATTTTAGTATACCAGCGTAAGGCAATGTCTGCAACCACAATTCCATAAAACGGTCGTATACACAATATCCCTCTTCCGCCTTAAATACATATTCTTTATTAATCAGAAATTTAAGGGCTGCATTAATACTACTCGAACCTTTCAATCCATATTTCTTAATAAATATAGAACTATTAATAGCCGCTACGAATTGCTCCCGGGCGATAGCGCGCAACAAAGTTGATTGATTTTCGGTCAACATACCATATAAGCGCTGGTATTCATCCACCTCGGAACGAACTATATCTGCCAAACATTTCTCAAATATAGTTTCATTCAATATGGGTTCCTTTTGTTCATAAAGTCGGTTCAACACATACTGTATATACCATGTATGCCCATTAAAACGTTGATAAATCATCTGAAAGAGTTCATCACTCAATTCCTTTCCTCCGGCCTGCATCCAACGTATGGCAAAAAGAGAATAATGCTCTAAAGGGATGGATGTCAGATTCATCTTTTCCGTACTCCGGTAAAAAGGACGTTTTGCTGAACCAAACATTTCTGCCATAAGATGTTGTTTGCTTCCTGAGAAAATGAAATGTACATGAGGTAAAAACTGGATGTAAGAGCGCAACAAGCCTTCTACCCCTTTTTCCGGATATTCAGTGATCTGCTGAAACTCATCAATAGCGATATAACATTCTTTTCCCGAATGTTCCAGGTAATCAAAAATCTCTTTTAATGTTGCCTGTGCCTGGGAAGGTTGAAAATCAAGAGTTGCTTGTGGCACTCCCGTTAAGACATCGGGGGAAAACACTAAACGACAACTTTTAAAAAAGCCACTGATTGCCGCCAACGTCTTCTGCGATAAATTATCTAATTTACCAATCACAGACTGCCCGAACTGAATGATAAAATCATCCAGACATGTCGTAGAAAAAATATCCATGTAAAAACAAGCTGCCTCCGGATACTCCCGTCGTATCTGATGAAAGACGTTCTGTATTAATCCGGTCTTACCCATACGGCGAGGACTCATTAAGGTCACATTTCTTCCATTCCGTAAAGCGGAAATCAAATGTTCCGTTTCTTCTATCCGATCACAGAAATACTTAGGACCAGCATAGGCATAAATCAAAAAAGGATTATTTACGTCATTCATATTCAAGCAATTATTTATAGCGTAATTATTGTAGCACTTTTTATGCTACACAAATTACGCTATAAATAATGATTCTACCAAACTTTTGCCGAACAATCATTTCCCATATGATCCCGCCACGCTTCTATTCACCAATACAACACCTCCCTGTGGAAGGATTTCCAGTTGCACTTTTCCACTTTCTTTTACTTTCAACGTCACAAGTTGAGGTTCTCCTTTTTTATCATCCTTATACAGAGAAACGGTTTTTCCGGCAAACATATCTAAATCCAGTTTCAACTTTACGATTTCTTTCCCGGCATTCACAGCCGCCAGATACCAAGTGTCACCGTGGCGACGTGCCAAGACTACATATTTTCCCGGATATCCGTCAATGAAACGTGTTTCATCCCACGTGGTAGGAACCGTTTTCATATAGTCCATACAAACAGGGGAAACATCTTTCAGGTTGTTGGGAGCAAGCGCAAAATTCTGTACCGGATTCTGGAATAATACGGTAGTGGCTAATTGAAAGATATCAGTAGTACGGCGGGTAGTTCCTCCGTCATTGTTGCGATTCAGCCGTTTGTTCAGGAAACAACCACCGAATTCCATGCAACCCACCGCGTTGCGGATAAACGGATGCAGACAGGCATTGAAAGCCTCTTCATCACAGAAGTGCTGGCCGAAAACCATATTTTCGGAGGCCAGTACAGCCTCGCTGCCTACATAGTTCGGGTACATACGTTCCCATCCGCGAGGGATGGTGCAACCGTGGAAGATTACCATCAGACCGTGGTCGTCAGCATCACTCAAAATATCTTCATACAGGCGCATCGTTTCCTGCTTGTCGCCACCAAAGAAATCAACTTTGATTCCTTTCACTCCAAGGCTTTGCAACCATTTCATTTCACGTTTGCGGATAATAGCATTGTCCATGTGATTCACCGGTCCCTGCTCAATATCATTCCAATAGCCAGAAGAGCTATACCATAAGAAGAGTTCAACTCCTTTGCTTCGTGCGTATTCTATCAAAGATTTCATGCGGTCACGGCCGATGTTCGTATCCCACCAGTTATCGATCAAGGCATACTCATACCCCATTGCAGCTGCAAAATCAATATAGCGCACCTGATCGTCATAGTTAATACTACCATCCTGCCAGAGAATCCAGCTCCATGTGCCGCGTCCGAAACGGTAGTCATGCTTCGTTTCATAAAGAGGACGTACGACATCCCAGATAACGGTTGTTTCCACAATCGGTTTCAAGGTTTCGCCAACAGTTATGGTACGCCAAGGAGTAGCACCGGGAAGGGCAAACGCCGGAGCAGAAGTTCCGTTACCGTTATTTTCTGCTGCCATCGGGAAAGCAACCGTATACAGATTACCTTCGCTTACATCGCTCAAACGAGAACCGCAATAACGACTGTCTACACCTGTTTCGCTGACTAATACCCAACCATCGTCACCGATACGGAACAGACAAGGGAACGTGTAGCCATGCCCATATTGCGAACGCTCACTCATAGGCGCATCCGCTTTATATTCTTCCTCGTAACTGGGTTTTGTTCGTTTCCAACCTATCATGGCATCACTTTGCGGACATAAGAAGGTAGTAGTCTGCTGTGGAAAACGGAAACCGGTTTCTTCGGCAGTCACCGTCACACTTCCTTTTCCATTCTGGCGAGGCAAACTATATCGAAACGCTACGTCATTGTTGCCAATACGGAAGGTCACATTCATTTTCTGTCCTTTGGGATTCTCAAAATTACAAATCAGCTCGTTCGCCCGATAGTGTATTTGTGATGTCTTGATACGGTTCTGACCATAAACGGTATCAATCGGAGTGACGGAATGTCCTGTCAGTTTCATCCCCTTTGTAAAGTCACCAATATTGGTGGTCATTCCCAAAGGAGATTTCTCCAGCATTGTCTTTCCATTATAAACAATAGAATAAACAGGCTTCGCCTCCGAAGAAACAAATACCGCTAATTGTAATTTCCCATCCGGTCCGTCCATCACTATATCTTGCGCCATCAGAGAGGTCAGGCAGAAACTTGCCAATACTGTTCCTATCAGTTTCTTCATAATCATTACTATGGTATTAGGGATATGTCAGTTTACTTTCCATTAATTCGCCTTCTGTATCCGGATCACCGTAAAAGAATAGGCGGGCAGATTGCAATCAAACTTCTCTGCAATTTGTATTCTGTCTTCAACAGGTAACGGAGTATCCGCCGGCTTACCGGTCAATACGGTTCTCTTCGCAGAAGGTTGTACCGCACCGATTCCGGAGAGATCCACATTCGTATTTACCTCCACCGGAAGCAGATTCACCAGTTTCACAATCACATCCCCGCTTGCCGAATCACGAACAATGGAAGAAGCAAAACGCTTCCTCACCTTATCGTCTTTATTGTCTAAAACAATTTTGGACGGCAAATATTCGTTTCCGGCATTCTGCCCGTAAAGCTTCTGAACATAATAACCGGTAGTAGGCTTCACTTCCCGATTATTGAAGTAAATCAAATCCGGATTCCATTGGGTATGTCTTTCTTTGGCGAGAAGAGGAGCATAGGAAGTCATGTGTACTACATCCCCATTCCGTTCCAAGGAGGCCAGATAAAGAGCTTCCGTCAAAGCTGTTTCAATATTTGCTTTCCGTCCCGGTATGTGAGTGGCATATTCTCCGAGATATACTTTTGTTTTCTTGCTACGGTCATACTTGTCGTAGAAGTCCTGATTATGCAGAAACCATCCCGGAGACTGATAATAATGTTCGTCCACCATCGGAACACCTAGTTTGTCCGCCAGCTTCCATCCTTCCACATAATCCGTGCCCTCATTGAACGGTCCTGCCGTACCTACAACTATCATTTCCGGATATTTTTCTTTGATGGCATTGAATATCATCGTGAAGCGTTCTTTGAAGATATCGGTGATAAGGTCCTCGTTGCCGATGCCGATATATTTCAGATTGAAAGGTTTCGGATGGCCTGCTTCAGCGCGCACCTTTCCCCACTTTGTCTTCTTCGCATCACCGTTTGCCCATTCTATCAGATCAAGAATATCCTGAATGTAAGCTCCCATTTCGCTCATCGGAATGCCGCCTTGCTGCCCTCCTCCCAAGTTGCCGTGACAGGCAGAATTCTGGCAAGGGACACCGGCAGCCAATACCGGAAGCGGTTCCGCACCAATATCTTCGCAGAACTGGAAATACTCAAAGTATCCCAATCCCATACTCTGGTGATATCCCCAAAGGTTACGTTGCGCCTTTCTTGCTTCCAACGGACCTACCGTATTTTTCCACTGATAAATATTCTTCAAACCATCGCCATGAGCCACACAACCACCGGGGAAACGGATGAAACGGGGATGAATATCCGCTATCGTCTGAGCCAAATCCTTGCGGAGACCGTTCTTACGTCCTTTGAAGGTATCTTGTGGAAATAGGGAAACCATATCCAGATTCAGTTCTCCTGCCGATTGAGGGATAATCTCAAGGTGAGTATCCGCAGTCACTTTTGCAGTAATCACCGCTTTATATGTTTTCCATTGGCGGGAAGACACAGACAGAGAAGTTTCTCCACATACCTTCCCTTCTCCATCTACCAAACGAATCTTCAATTTATTGGATTTACCTTGCGGCACACGGGCGAACATGGAAAAATCATACTTTTCACCAATATTCAACGCGATACCGTCAAATCCGGCATTGACTAAAGCCGCACCCGGTTGCTCCACATTCAACACAGCATAATGCGGATTATTGGGATGGATAGGATCTGCTGTATCAATAGTAAAGCCTGCTTTTTCTCCTTTCACCGCCCACGAGTGAGTACTGTTCCAGTTCTTATCCCCTTCCCTGTCTGAAGGATCATATTCAAAATCACGATTCTGAATCAGTTCCGCATAAAGACCGCCATCTGCCGAATAGTTAATATCCTCGAAGAAAGCCCCCAACAATAGTTCACTGATCTCTTTTGCACGTTCCGGTTGCACAGTGACCGTTGCCTGCACGGGTTTCAAGCCGACAAAACGTTCACCATCCTGCACCGGACGTTCTCCATATAATGAATTCCGATATTGATTCCAGTCATAGTGCTTGCTCAGTCCATCTACCAATTCCCAAGCTACCCGGTTGATACTTCCTTTCTGCTCTTCTCCCGCAACCACCGCTTTTACTCTCATTCCTTCAAAATCCGGAGTGGTACGGGGATATTTCTGGCTGGTCCAGTAAATCAAGTCTTTAGAGGTAGCTTGTCCATATCCGTCACGGTCATTCAGTTTCCATGTACAAATCCATTCGCCTTCGGACGATTGTTTCAAACAAGGGTCAAGCATTTTCTTCTGCGATCCCCAACGGCTATAATCACAACGGAGATAGCCGTAATTACGACCGACCTCAAACCAATTCTCTTGATCCATACTCCACGCAAAACGTAGTCCGCTACGTCCGTCATCACCGGAAGTGGCAAAGGAAAAGAGATAAACAGAATCGGGGGTACTCGCCACTTCTCTGATTGCAGCCAAAGTGACTTGCTGAAACGTCACAAACAGAACAGCTAAAAACAGGAATAATTTTCTCATGGTATATACATTTCATTAAGATTATCAACCTACCGAAGCTTAAAGACCTTCCGGCTTACCATACGCTTTGAACAAGCGTTTCAGTTCTTTTCCGGTAATGGGTATCACAGTACCGTGACGCGGATGAAAGTCCATACTCACAGCATGGTCTATTACTTTAAAGTTTTCGAGGTCGGTACTTTCCGTAAACTGGTATTTACCTTTCATATATACATCGTACATAAGGATATATTTGTCCGTCCCTATCAAAGGGAAAATGCCCGAACCTTCTACGGCTTCTTTGGTCTGTTGCTTATAATCATCCGATTCCTTCCACTGTCCGGAAGTCAAAGAAGGAGTGGTCGCCTTTTTGATTCCATTTCCATTGCCTTCCGTCTTATAGAACAGATGGTAAAGTCCGTTTTTATAAATAATATCCCCGTCGATACATGACTTTCCGTTTGCCGGTAGAAACAGAGGTTTCGGTTCACCTTCTATATCCGTAAAATCCTTGTTGGCATACGCATAATAAATGATATCCGCACCGTTGCCATGTTTCATTGACCAATATATCATATATTTCCCGACTTCTTTATCATAAACCGTCTGCGGTGCCCATACCCGTTTCAGATTTTCTTGATTGGGATACTTCTTTTGGATGTTTACAACATTAGAAGTCCAGTGAACCAAGTCCTTCGATTTCAGCAACACCATGGCGCGGTTAGAATCCCATCCGTTTCCACATACCATATCGGTAACGACCATATAGAAAGTCTTTCCATCTTCAGAAAGGAGGATGTGAGGATCACGTACTCCACCTGTTGAACTAATCACACGGGAATCAAGTACCGGTTGATTCCCGTTCAAGGCTTTATAATTGTATCCGTCAAGGCTGACAGCCATCCGGACGGCTTCTTCACTCATGCGATTGCCTGTAAAGTAAACAAACAGATAAGCGGATTGCTGGCAGTAGCCGGTCAGCACTCCTATGAAAAGGAGTGCCAAGAGGGTGATATATTTCTTCATATTCATTTGATATTCTCTAATAGTTGAAATCCACAGGTCTTACATATACACGATATTCACGAATCATACCCGGATAGTTCTTTTCGGCACGGGGCAGATAGCGGAAACCGGTTACCGTTTCCACTTTACTCAAGTCGATCACTAAATGATGAGGATAGGCAACATTGTCTACTGTCATCCAGAAAGTCGACTCCTGCAGGTCGAAAATCTTGTCGGCCGTACGGTTACCGCTACGTGTTTCCTCACTGTCGGCATAACGGATCTTCCAATGCTCGCGAGACACAGGTTTACCGTCGGCTCCCAATACATCAAACTCCGCCACCGCTGCGATATTATCATTCGCTTGCGGAGAAAGTGCTTCCAGACAGAAATAGCGTCCTTTCACCGGAGTATCAAATCGTACTTCCTGCCAGCCGTTACCAGGAGTGAAAGCTCCTTCGTATACTGCTTTCTCACCTGTAAGTTTTAGCTTCTCGCCATCCTTGCGGTGTGTTTCGGGTGCTTTTTCACGAAGCACATCGAGAATTGGCTTCTTCAAACCCTTGATAGAAGCTTTGGCAGGACCTTTCAAATCAAGAACGAGAATCTCATTCTCTCCTTTTTTCAGCCAGCAACCCGGTATAAAGAGTGTTTGTTGCGGACCGATTTCCCAAAAACGTCCCATCGCATGACCGTTCACCCAAACCATACCTTTCCCCCATGTACTCATATCCAGGAAAGTATCTCCTACTTTGTCCAGTTTAAAAGTACCTTTATAATAGGCTGGCATAGTCGGCAACTGTTTGGTTTCATTATATTTCTTATCTTTAATAAAGGAATAATCTACCGGGAAGTTATACACTGTCCAGTTTTTCAATTCCGTTGTCTGATTTCCTGAAATAAGTTCCACCTTTTCTGTGATTCCTTTACGGTCGTGAATGGATTTATCAAAGTTGACACGCCCCATCGCTTCTATGAGAATATCCAATTGCGTACCTTTCTTTAATACAGGCAGCGTTGTTGCGAACTCTCCCTTACGACGATCCAGACGCGCCAACAGCTTGCCATCGGCATAAACCTGCGCCCAATCATGTACCTCCGTAATCTTGAGGACCGTACCGGCAGCAACAGCCTCCGGCAAGGTCGTACGATACAGAATCGTTCCCCATCCCTGATTGAACTGTTCCATCGGCTGGATATCCGTTGAGTGTTTCGCTTCCGGCAAATTAGAGAAGAGCGGAGCCACTTTCGTAAAATGGAACTCAGGAATCTCTATTACGGGCAGAGCGGCAGGAACTTCCGGCAATGCAGCCCCTGCAGGAAGATAGTTCTTCAACAAATCACGAAGCAAGAAATACTTCTCGGTAGTCCATCCCGCCTCACTGATAGGAGCATCATAATCGTATGAGCTGCACATGGCGGAATAAGCCGGGTTATTCGCACCTCCCCAATGTCCGAATGTCGTTCCTCCGTGAGTCATATACAGACTGAAAGAGATGTTCCGGTCGAGCATATCCTTAATGCCCTGCACCATATCTTTCGCAGGACGTGTCTCATGTTTCCGTCCCCAATGGTCGAACCATCCGCTCCAAAATTCACTACACATCAACGGAGTTTCGGGGCGAAGCTCTTTCAATTTCTTAAATTGCTGGTCGATATTGGCTCCCGTACCGAAATTCACAGTCCAGATCAAATCGTCGAGTGCATTATTTGTGAAGTTACTGCTCCAGTCACATTGGAACAAAGGCACATCGGTAAAGCCAGACTCACGCACTAAATCACGGACGGCAGATACGTATGGTTTGTTGATTCCATAAGAACCGTATTCATTCTCTACCTGAACCATTATGATATTTCCACCTTTATTTACCTGCAACGGAACCAGTTGCTTGCCCACTTCTTTCATAAAGATACCGACCCGTTCCATATAATAAGGATCGAGTGTGCGCAAAGCTATATCCTTCTTCTTCAGCAACCACCAGGGAAGTCCTCCCATCTCCCATTCCGCACAGACATACGGACCGGGACGGACAATGACATACATACCATGTTTCTGTGCCGCACGACAGAAAGCAGCAATGTCATTCTGTCCGGTAAAGTCGAATTTACCTTCTTCCTGTTCATGGATATTCCAGAAAATATAAATACAAATCGTATTCATTCCCAACGCTTTGCACATCTCTATACGGTGTTCCCAATAAGCTTGCGGGATACGGGTATAATGCAATTCGGCAGCCTTTACCACAAATGGTTTTCCGTCCAGCAGAAAAGTGTTCTTGCCTGCCTCAAACTTACGGGCAGTGGTTTGTGCCTGTGCACTACTAACGAAAAAAGTAACTGTAAAAAGTACCAGTAAAGCAATTAATCTGTTTTTCATGGTTTATTCAAAAATAGAATTTTAATAGTATACGGCAAAGGTAGGCGATTCACCTAAAAGAAAAAGCATAATTATCATTCAAAAAGGGGTGGAAATAAAGCAAAACACATAAAACAGATGTTTCCTGCCCTGTTTCCATCCTTGCATTATAAAGACCAAATTCACTTACCCAATTTCATTAACCCGACGATTTTATATATCCAATCGGCTAATGGAACAGGACAACTCAGCAGCCCGTCATTCTCTTTCAGATTATTCATAGAAAAGCGGATTCTGCATGAAGGAGCAAATTTATTAGCATATACAGAAAGGCTTTTACCACTTATCCGCGTATCTGATTTAACTTCTACAGGAACGACATAAGTAGGAAACTGCAATATAAAGTCTACTTCTGCCCGATTTTCCGAACTCCAATAATAAGGCATCACATCACTCTGAGGTACTAAAGATTGCAAGATAGCATTCTCTGTCAGAGCACCTTTAAACTCTGTATAGCCGGAATTACCTGAAAGAATAACCTCAGGAGACAACTTAGCCAAACGTCTTAATAACCCACAATCGCAGGCATAGGCTTTAAAAACAGACAACTCTTGATAAGCACTTAAAGGAAGTCCTGGTTTGGCTACATTGAACACACGATAAATAAGACCTGCTTCCTCCAGCCATAACAAAGCATCTTCATATTCACGGGCACGGGCTCCAGTTCGAACGATACGATATAAAAATTTCCGGTTTTCCTTAGCCAATTGAGATGGCAAAGAACTCCACAAGCTATTTATACGAGGAATATCAATAGGGGAAGCATATTTAGAAAAATCAAGAGTATATAAATCTAAAATATTCTGCAGGGTATCCTCCACCGCCTGCATTCCTTTATTAGATAATAATGCAGTAACAGCTTCCGGCATTCCTCCACAAATTAGATATCGCTTATATTCCAGTTCTAACCTACTAAGAATTATCTCAGGCAAAGCCTCTAAAGAGTCCAACCCGTCAATATACTGACACATACGTTCGTCCGAAGCTCCTAAAAATTCCTTAAAGGTAATAGGAAACATTCTCAGAATTTGTACTTTGCCGACTGGGACAGCCATTTTCTTCTGCCGAATAGCAACTCCCAATAAAGATCCAGCTGCTATTATATGATATTGAGGGGCATCCTCACAGAAATACTTAAGACTATTAAGCGCACCCTCGCACATCTGGATCTCATCAAATATCAGTAAGGTTTTTCCCGGTTCGATAGGCGCTTCGGTATACAGTGTGAGTTCCTTTAATATTCTACTGACATCTTTTGTCTTTTCAAATACACTAGCCAGTTCTTCCACTTTATCGAAATTGAACTCAGCTACATACTCAAAACATTCCTTCCCGAACTCTTGCATAATCCAAGTCTTTCCGGTTTGCCGAGCTCCTTTCAAAAGAATAGGTTTACGGTTCTCACTATTCTTCCATTGCCTCAGTCGGTCGATAATGTCTCTACGAATCTTCATGTTTTCACATTTTATGTGCGGAAAATGTGGAATTTTTCACATTTTCCGCACGTATTAATGCAAATATAAGATTATCTTCGGATAAAAGCAAAAATCAACGACCTAAAAACACATAACGGAAGAATACTGATCTGTAGCCCTAATTTTCTTTCGTCAACAGACTTTCCAGTTCCTCCGCATTCAAGCGAAGATAGAACTGCCCGCGATAAGCTACGGAGATAGCTCCGGTCTCTTCGGAAACAATGATAGCATGGGCATCCGACTGCTGGGAGATTCCCATAGCCGCACGGTGACGCAAACCAAGTTCTTTCGGAATATTCAAATCATGGGAAACCGGGAGAATACATCCCGCCGCTTCAATACGCTTTTTACTGATAACCATCGCCCCGTCATGCAAGGGACTATTCTTGAAGAAGATATTTTCAATCAGCCGTTGGTTGATTGCCGCATCAATCACCTCCCCTGTACGGACTATCTCATCTAAAGGAGTATTATGCTCAATCACAATCAATGCGCCGACTTTTTGTTTGCCCATACTCAGACAAGCCATTACAACAGGCATAATATCATCATGCTTCAACGATTCCTTCTTCGAACCGTTAAACAACCGTGACAATGCACTGACATGGCGATGAGAGCCTAAAGTCAACAAGAAGCGACGTATCTCATCCTGAAAAAGAACAATCAAAGCTATCACACCGACACTCATCAACGTGTCAAAGATAGAGCCAAGCAGTTTCATCTCCAACACCTGGGTCACCACCAGCCAAATCAAGATAAAAACAAGAATACCGGTAAAAACCTTAATGGAACCGGAAGCTTTCATCAGTTTGTACGTGTAATACAACAGAAATGCGACCAGCAGGACATCTATAAAATCTTTTATTCCAATATCAAAAAACATGGCTCTCCTTCTTTATTTTTTCAACGATCCGAACTGTTTCCACAGCTTCACGCACATCATGTACACGCAAAATATGCGCTCCTTTCATTAACGCCACAGTATCCAATATGGTTGTCCCGTTCAATGAGTCTTGCGGAGTGCCTCCCAACAGTTTATAAATCATAGATTTGCGGGAAACTCCCACTAGTACCGGAAGTTCAAAGATGTGGAACTCTTCCAGATGCGCCATCAGTTCATAATTATGCTCCAATGTCTTACCGAACCCGAATCCCGGATCGAGGATGATATCCTTCACTCCCAAATCACGAAGTTGCTGCACTTTACGGGCAAAATACAAGAAAACTTCCTTTATCAGATTCTCATAATGAGGTTCTTTCTGCATACTTTGCGGAGTTCCCTGCATATGCATCATAATATAAGGTACTCCCAATTCGGCTACTGTTGCAAACATCCTGTCATCCATCTCACCGGCTGCTATATCATTGATAATAGCAACTCCGTATTCCTTCACACAGCGTTCTGCCACCTCCGCCCGAAATGTATCTACGGAAATGATAGTCTCCGGATGATTCCGGTTCAGGATTTCCAACCCGGTACGAAGTCGGCGCATTTCTTCTTCGGCAGAGATATGTTCGGCATTCGGACGCGAAGAATAAGCGCCTATATCAATAATAGAAGCACCCTCATCCAGAATCTGCCGGGCACGGGCGGCTATTTCTTCTTCAGTCTGCATCCGGCTACCGGAATAAAAAGAATCGGGAGTTACATTCAGAATCCCCATTACTTGCGGAGTAGCGAGGTCAAGCAACCGCCCTTTTACATTTATATAAATAGGAGACATTGGCTTTATCATTGATCGTATTCCTTTTAGATTGTTGCAAATGTAGAGAAATAATCCGAAAGAATAACCTATCTTTGCAGCGTTTTTAAATAAAAGATCAGGTTATGAAACTTTCTGCTCTTTACCAGATTTTCCTGGAATGCCAATCAGTAACTACTGATAGCCGGAACTGCCCGGATGGCTCTTTGTTTATCGCCTTGAAAGGTGAGTCGTTCAACGGTAATGCATTTGCCAAGTTTGCATTGGACTCCGGATGCGCGTATGCAATTATTGATGAAGGCGAATATGCCGTAGAAGGCGACCAACGCTATATACTCGTGGACAATTGCCTGCAAACAATGCAGCAACTTGCCAACTACCATCGTCGCCAACTCGGAACCAAAGTAATCGGTATCACCGGAACAAACGGAAAAACGACTACAAAGGAATTGATATCTACCGTACTTAGCCAGGCACATAACGTACTCTATACGCTAGGAAATCTGAACAATCATATCGGCGTGCCGACTACTCTGCTCCGTCTAAAACCGGAGCACGACCTCTCTGTGATTGAGATGGGAGCCAATCATCCGGGAGAAATCAAGTTTCTCTGCGAAATAGCAGAACCTGATTACGGCATCATAACGAATGTGGGCAAAGCCCATCTGGAAGGCTTCGGCTCGTTTGAAGGAGTCATCAAAACCAAAGGAGAGCTATACGATTTCCTTCGCAAGAAAGAAAATTCTACCATCTTCATCCACCACGATAATCCCTATCTGATGAATATGTCCGAAGAGCTAGACCGGATTTATTACGGAACCCAAGATGGACTGTATATCAATGGACGTATCACCGATAATTCACCTTATCTGACTTTTGAATGGAAAGCGGGAAACGGGAACGAAATCCACCGGGTACAGACACAGCTAATCGGAGAATATAATTTCCCCAATGCTTTAGCCGCCATAACTATCGGACATTTTTTCGGAGTAGAAGCGCAAAAGATCGATGAGGCCCTAGCCGGATATACTCCACAAAACAATCGTTCGCAGCTCAAACAGACAACAGACAATACGTTGATCATCGATGCATACAATGCCAATCCGACTAGCATGATGGCTGCCCTGCAGAACTTCCGCAATATGGCAGTTCCCCACAAAATGCTACTATTGGGAGATATGCGCGAACTAGGCGCCGAAAGCAACATCGAACACCAGAAAATTGTGGATTACATTAAAGATAGTAACTTCGAGCAAGTATGGCTTATTGGAGAACAATTTGCAGCAACACAGCATAACTTCAAGACCTACGCAAACGTACAGGAAGTTATCAAGGAACTGGAAACCCAAAAGCCCAAAGGCTATACGATTCTCATCAAAGGTTCCAACGGAATCAAACTTAGTTCAACGGTAGAACATTTGTAAGATTCTTCATTTCCTATTTTTCATTCTCGGCCTTAACCCATAATAGGCTACCAGGCTGGCTAGAATAGCCCCTGTACTGTTGGCTGCAAAGTCCAGCCAGTCTCCTCCACGATAGGTGGTACAGTATTCTTGCATCAGCTCCACCGCGCCACTAAAGAGGATGGGACAGAGAAATGCACCTAACCATGCGTGCCACATCGGAGTATTATCTCTGCGATGTGCACGCAAGAACTCCAGCCATAACATCCCCGACATACCGAAATACATACAAATATGCACTAATTTGTCCAAGTTAGGTATTTCATTCAAATCCGTCTTAGGCGGTTTAAAGAATGACAGGTAAATCACTGTCAGGATAATAAAAAGCGAGATAGGATATTTCTTAATATAAGATAGCATATCTAAATAAAATTACAGTTTCAGCACAAATATAAGTATCATTTTCTATATTTGCACTTTAATACGTGTATTTTATAACGATTTGTAAGATAAAACAAGATTTATGACAAAAAATGATAGAGCGAACTTCGGTAGTAAATTAGGCGTTATACTTGCCTCTGCAGGCTCGGCAGTAGGGCTGGGGAATATATGGAGATTCCCTTACGAGACAGGAAATCATGGGGGAGCCGCCTTTATATTGATCTACTTAGGCTGTGTCTTGCTTTTGGGGCTTCCCATTATGATTGCCGAATTCCTGATAGGCCGTCGTTCAAGAGCCAACACAGCAGGAGCTTATCAGAAATTAGCACCCGGCACACATTGGCGTTGGGTAGGACGTATGGGTGTATTGGCAGGTTTTCTGATCCTCAGTTATTATTCGGTAGTAGCCGGATGGACACTTGAATATATATTTGAAGCTGCTTCAAATGGTTTTGCGGGGAAAACTCCCGAAGAGTTCATCACTTCTTTCCAACAGTTTTCCAGCAATCCCTGGCGACCGGTGGTCTGGCTGGTTTCCTTCTTGCTAATTACCCATTTCATCATTGTAAAAGGGGTGGAAAAAGGGATTGAAAAGTCTTCCAAGATAATGATGCCCACACTTTTCATCATTATTCTTATATTGGTAGGCTGCTCTGTTTCACTGCCGGGCGCCGGTGCCGGTATCGAGTTTCTTTTGAAACCGGACTTCAGCAAAGTGGACGGCAATGTATTTCTGAGTGCTATGGGACAAGCCTTCTTTTCCCTTAGTCTGGGAATGGGTTGCCTTTGTACATACGCTTCCTACTTCAGTAAAGAGACAAACCTGACTAAAACGGCTTTCAGCGTGGGTATTATCGATACCTTCGTGGCAATACTAGCCGGATTTATCATTTTCCCGGCCGCCTTTTCCGTCGGAATCCAACCGGGATCCGGTCCCAGTCTTATTTTCATTACGCTACCGAACGTATTCCAACAAGCATTTAGCGGGGTACCTATATTGGCATATATATTCTCTGTAATGTTCTACGCATTGCTGGCAATGGCAGCGTTGACTTCCACTATTTCCCTACACGAAGTGGTGACAGCCTATCTGCATGAAGAATTCAAATTCTCCCGTGGGAAAGCGGCAAAACTTGTGACCGGCGGATGCATATTCTTCGGAGTATTCTGTTCATTATCATTGGGAGTAACAAAAGAATTCACTGTTTTTGGCTTGGGGATGTTCGACCTATTCGACTTTGTCACAGCCAAACTCATGCTTCCCCTCGGCGGATTGTGCATTTCTCTCTTTACCGGATGGTATCTCGACAAGAAAGTGGTATGGTCGGAAATTACCAACAACGGCACACTTAGAATTCCCGTATATCGGCTGATTGTCTTTATATTAAAATATATCGCACCAATCGCTATTACATTAATATTCATCAATGAGCTAGGATTCATCAAACTATAATGTGGAAAGACTTTTTTTATTTCACTAAAACTGAACGACAAGGCATTATCGTCCTTGTCGTTCTTATTTTAGGGGTACTCTTACTCCCCAACCTCTTCCCTCTTTTCAATCGTCCGAAAGAGGTAGACACCTTGAAACAAGAGAAATTTCAGAAAGAATATAATGAGTTCATCGTTTCTCTCGAAGAAGTGGAGTCTCACAAAAAGTCGAAGAATCCGACTTCCCGACCATCCGTAAGGAAAGAAATCACTCCTTTCGCATTCGATCCGAACACTGCTGATTCCATGACTTTCCTCTCTCTCGGTCTACCGGCATGGATGGCAAAGAATATTCTGAACTATCGAAGAAGACAAGGGATATTCCGACATCCGGAGGATTTCCGGAAAATATATGGGCTGAAGGAAGAACAATATCAGACTCTTCTTCCCTACATCCAGATTGCAGAAAAGATCCGCTCCAAAGATACAGTACGACTGCTCACCATACAAAACGTACGAAAAGACACGGTATTCAAGTATCAGCCCGGTACTGTTATCAGCCTCAACCAAGCAGACACAACCGAACTTAAAAAGATTCCGGGAATCGGGAGTAGTATCGCCCGGATGATTGTAAATTATCGTAAGAAGCTGGGAGCTTTTTATAGAATAGAACAATTGCAAGAGATTCATCTAAAGGTAGAAAAGCTTCGTCCATGGTTTTCAATCGCCCCCGATGAGATACGCCGTATCAATTTGAACAAAGCAAGCGTGGAACGAATGATACATCATCCGTATATCAATTATTATCAAGCAAGAGTGATTGTAGAGTACCGGAAAAAGAAAGGAAGATTAAAGAGTTTGAAACAGTTATCACTCTATGAAGAATTCACTTCTGCCGACCTTGAACGGATAGAGCCCTATATCTGTTATGATTAATTAAAAGAAAGATGCATTCCTATCACACCAGACAAGAATGCATCACACACAAACAAAACAAACACTCTACTATCATCTTCACAGACTTCTGTAGAGAAGCGACTATAAATATATAACTAAAAGATAGAATCCTTGCAAGGCTCCACCTTTTTGGTATACATTTTTAGAAGTTAGGTTCCTTTATTAATCTTTTTTAATCATACCATCTACCATGTGAACCGTTCGGTCAGTGATTTTAGCAAGTCCCTCATCATGGGTAACAATCACGAAAGTCTGACCCAGCCGATCTCGCAAATCAAAGAACAGACGGTGTAAATCTTCTTTATTTTGAGTATCCAGACTTCCGGAAGGCTCGTCCGCCAGAATTACGGCAGGATCGTTGATCAAGGCTCTCGCCACAGCCACCCGTTGTTTCTCTCCTCCCGACAATTCATTCGGTTTATGGGAAGCACGGTCTGCCAGCCCCATAAAATCCAGAATCTTTATGGCACGATCGTTTGCCTCCTTTGAGGATACCCCTGCAATGAATGCAGGAATCATCACATTCTCTAATGCCGTAAACTCCGGAAGAAGTTGGTGGAACTGGAAGACAAAACCAATATTCTTGTTACGGAATGCAGACAACTCTTTCTCCTTCATCCGGCTGACCACAGTTCCGTCGATTTGTACCAGACCGGTATCCGGTTCATCCAAAGTACCCATAATTTGCAGCAGCGTTGTCTTACCCGCTCCACTAGGACCTACAATGCTGACAACCTCACTCTTATTGATTTCAAGATCAATGCCTTTCAGTACTTGTAATGAACCGAAGCTCTTCGTTATTCCTTCTAACTTTATCATAATAGCTTTTATAATCTTTTAATGACATATTCCGCCAAATAACATCCAAACACAGCAGGCATATAACTGACCGTTCCGCAAGTCGATTTCTTGTTCTGTTCGTCATCTGTGAGCAACACCGCCTTTGCATCAGCCTGTTCGGTACTGAACACAACCGGGAGTTTACGTTTCATCCCCATTTTCTGTAACCGTTTCCGCACCGCTTTGCTCAATCCGCAATGATAAGTATCCCAAAGATCGGCAAACCGTACCTGCGTAATGTCACTTTTTGCCCCTGCTCCCATACTGGAAACAATCCTGATCCGCCGTTTCATCGCTTCATAAATCAAGAAACACTTCGGACTGATGGTATCGATAGCGTCCACAATGAAATCATATTTGCCGGCATCCAATAGCTCCGGTATATTTTCATCTTTCAGATAAACAGGTAAAACGGTCAGGTCGATATCGGGGTTTATATCTTTATACCGGGTAGCCAGCACTTCCGCCTTCGACATCCCCAAAGTGGAATGCAATGCAGGTAACTGACGGTTCAGGTTAGTCGGCTGCACCGTATCGGCATCTACAATCGTCATTCGTCCGACTCCTGCACGACAAACCATTTCTGCCGCATAAGCTCCCACTCCACCCAGCCCCACGACCAATACGTGAGAGTTCCGGATACGATTCATCTTCTCTTCTCCCAAAAGAAGTTCCGTTCTTTGTTGCCAGTCGTCTCTTTCCATCAGCTTTTCTTGAACCATTTATAGAACCATTTACCGACCTTCTCATAATGCTGAGACTCATTATGCCCGCGAGGATCGGAGAAAGACACGATCTCTTGCGGTTCACCGAATTGGTCGGGATATAAAATAATCAAACTATTATTTGCAAAATATTTGCCCAACTGTGACGGCAAACGATCAAAAGAAGGATCATAAGAGATAGATCCCCGACGGGCGGAAATAACAACCAACAGATGGTCATAGTTAACCTGTCCCGTTAATAGCAAAAGATCATCCCACTCATCTAATGTAGAAAACTCGGTCGGAGTACCTACATATTTCTTTTTCACAAGTTGCTGAAGCCTCATCAATGTCCGTTCATTCGAGAAGAAATGTACACGACATCCTAGAATGCTTCCCATACGGCAGAAATGCTCCACCCACTTTGCAAAGCCGGTCTCATATTCCGCCTTTGGAGGAACGGCAATATTAATCCGGCGTAAGGTGTTCACCGGCATCAGGAATTTTGCGATCATCACCTCACGGTGCGTACCTTTCAGCAGACTTTCCGCCAAATGCCCGAAAAAAGAATCCACGATATTAGCTTTCCGGTGCAAACCGATCACCACATCCGTAGCCTCATACTCTTTTATCGTATGGATAATTCCCGAAGCAATATTCAGATCATAACGACTGACCATAGTGACAGGAACGTCGGCAGCCGCAGCAATCATCGCAGCTTTTTCCAGATTACGTTTTCCCTGTAATTCTTTCTTTTCCGAGCTATTATTATCATTGATTACATTCAATGCTATCAACCCATTTTTCTGTTTGGCATCCTTTATGACCAATGCCAGATTGATGAGGTCTTCAATCGTATCCGGGTTGGCAACCGGAATCAATATCTGTTCATTATTATTTTTCACCCCTTCTTTTTCCGACTGCACATTTTCGTCTAAAGCAAAACAGCGGGCAGAACGCTCCGTCACCAAAGAACTGATGACACAAGTAAAGAGAATCATCACTACGGTGCCGTTCAGCACATCATCATTCAGCAAACGTTCTCCATTCTCCATAATGATTTCGTGTCCGATCAATACCGCCGCCAATGTGGCTGCTGCCTGTGCATTGCTCAGACCGAATATCATACTCCGTTCATTCGGCTGCATCCGATAAATCTTCTGCGTAGCCCATGCTGCCAGCCACTTACTGAAAGTAGCTACCACTGTCATTACAATTGCCACCTTCAATGCTTCCCCACCGGTGAACAGACTTCTTACATCAATAATCATTCCGACACCAATCAGGAAATAAGGTATAAACAACGCATTTCCGACAAACTCCAAGCGGTTCATCAACGGAGAAACGTGAGGAATCAGCCGATTTAAGACCAATCCGGCAAGAAAGGCTCCCAAGATACCCTCCATTCCGACAAATTCCATTAATCCACCACCCAGAAAGACCATTGCCAACACAAACACAAACTGCGTCACGCTATCGTCATACTTTCGGAAGAACCAGCGGCCGATACGGGGGAAGAAGAAAACAATCAAAAATCCGAGAAAAGCGACTTTAGCAACCAGGAACGCCCAAAACCAACCATCCACAGTTCCCTTAAACATTCCGCCTACAACAGCTAGAATAATCAAAGCAAGGGTAACGGTAACAGCAGTACCGCCAATAGTTATATTGACACTGCGCAGACGTGACAATCCGTAACGACTGATAATAGGATAAGCAATCAACGTATGGGAAGCGTACATACTTGCCAACAGTACGGCAGTGAGAAAACCATAGCCCAACAGACTCATACTGCTCCATATACCCAACCCCATAGGAATCAGAAAGGTGAGCCAGCCGAACACAAAGCTTTTCGTCCGGTTCTTCTTAAAATCCTCCATATCCATCTCAAGACCGGCGAGAAACATGATATAATAAAGCCCGACTTTACCGAACAGTTCGAAACTGCTATCACGGTCGAGCACATGAAAGCCATGCTCTCCAATCAGTACCCCCGCCAGAATCATGCCTATAATATGAGGTATATGAAGCCGTCCGAGAATCATCGGAGCAAAAAGAATAATAATCAGCACCAAAAAAAACACCCAAGTCGGATCAGAAATTGGCAACGTTAAATTGAGATCAAACAGGTTCATAGACTGTGGTTTTAGGAATTCAACTACAAAGGAACAAAAAAGTTCGCATACCTCCAATTCATAAGTAGATAGATTCAAATAATATTTTTTCGACAAAAATGCGGTTTATATGGCAAATTGTTATAATTTTGCAGTCTAATCTTTCCTATTAGACAGTATAGAAAGGAAATTACAGTATTCACATTTAACAAAAGAAAAAGATGAAAGTAGCTATTGTTGGCGTAAGCGGAGCCGTGGGACAGGAATTCCTGCGCGTGCTCGATGAGAGAAACTTCCCGTTGGACGAGTTAGTTTTGTTCGGTTCTAAACGTAGTGCCGGAACAACTTATACTTTCCGCGGTAAACAGATCGAGGTGAAACTCTTACAACACAACGATGACTTTAAAGGGGTAGACATTGCTTTCACTTCTGCCGGTGCAGGAACATCCAAAGAGTTCGAAAAGACCATCACTAAATACGGTGCTGTGATGATCGACAACTCCAGCGCTTTCCGTATGGATACGGATGTACCTTTGGTAGTGCCTGAGGTTAATGCCGAAGACGCATTGGAGCGTCCACGCGGTGTCATTGCCAACCCCAACTGTACAACAATCCAAATGGTTGTCGCACTGAAAGCCATCGAACAGCTTTCTCATATAAAAACCGTGCACGTATCTACCTATCAGGCAGCCAGCGGTGCCGGTGCTGCCGCTATGGACGAATTGTACGAGCAATATCGCCAAGTATTGGCAAATGAACCTGTTACAGTAGAAAAGTTTGCATACCAATTGGCTTTCAACCTCATACCGCAGATTGACGTATTCACAGAAAACGGTTATACGAAAGAAGAGATGAAGATGTATAACGAAACACGTAAAATCATGCATTCAGATATTAAAGTCAGCGCGACTTGCGTACGTGTTCCTGCACTACGTGCTCACTCTGAAAGTATTTGGGTAGAAACCGAACGCCCTATTTCTATCGAAGAAGCCCGCGAAGCATTCGCTAAGGGAGACGGCCTAGTGCTTCAGGATAATCCTGCGGAAAAAGAGTACCCGATGCCGTTATTCCTAGCTGGGAAAGATCCGGTTTATGTGGGACGCATCCGCAAAGACCTGACGAATGAAAACGGATTGACTTTCTGGATTGTAGGTGACCAAATCAAGAAAGGTGCAGCACTGAACGCAGTGCAGATCGCAGAATATCTGATTAAAGTAAAGAATGTCTAAATCATAAAAGGTGATTTAAGAAAGAAAAGTCCGGTTTCGCCCTTGAAACCGGACTTTTTATATACCTTTGCATTCACAAAATAGAATTTAAGCCGCAATTGCCTCTGCGTTATACACAAACAAATACGGTTCAAACATTAATTATCATCTAAGAATTAAACCGTATGAGAATTTACAAAGTGTTTACACTTTTAGGTCTGTTCATTTCCATATTCTACAATTGTTCACTTCCTGCCGATGATGAAGAAGATTCAGAAGGAGAAGATACGGCTACTTCCGGACTTTCTTGGGAAGGAGAAACAGATAAATTCACGATCAATTCTAAAGAAGGAGTCCATCTGAATGATCCGGCAGAAGATAGTGGAACAGCCTATGTCACCATACCGTCCACGTCAGTAAAGAATACCCGCTGGGAGTTTGGAGTTCACCTTACATTCAATCCATCCGCCAATAACTATGCACGTTTTTATCTGACCTCTTCCTCCAACACTCTCTCCGGTAGCCTAAACGGGTATTTTATACAAATAGGAGGAGCAAAAGACAATGTGACACTTTATCGTCAGAATGGAGACCAGCCCAAGCTGTTGGCTTCGGGTCGGGAAGTGATGAAGGGTAACAACTCACCCCAATTATATATAAAAGCAGAATGCGATAACAATGGGTATTGGACTTTTTGGACACGATTGGAATCCGAAGACGGGTATACATTGGAAAAGCAAGTGAAAGATACCGGCATACAAGGTTCCGTTTGTTCAGGAATTTATTGTGTTTACACCAAAACCCGCTGTAAAGGCTTCACATTCCATCATGTACGATTATCCAACGGTGTAGAGACAACGACCGACCCAGACAATACTCCCGACGAACCGGATTCCGAAGAGCCGGATATTACCGAACTACCGGAAGATGTCAGAGGTATGCTCCTCTTTAATGAGATAATGTATGATAATGCCACAGACGGCGCCGAATACATAGAGCTCTATAATCCGACTGAACAAACTATTGTGTTGCCACAGCTTTTTCTATACAAGATGCATGAAGACGGCAAGGTGTACAGTACCACTACGTTACAAAATGAATCTTCCTCCCAACCCCTGATCATTGCATCCAAAGGATATCTTTGCTTTTCTAAATATCCCGGCAAGATTATTCAAAAACACAATGTCGATAGAGAGAACCTAATAGAAATATCCAAATTCCCGGCACTTGATAATGAAGGAGGCTATCTCGCACTGTCCAGCACCCCCAAAACTGGGAAAGGACATACATTTGACACTTGTCGTTTCTGGGACGGAATGCACGATACCGACAAATCCAAAACTATCGGCATTTCACTCGAAAAGAAATCCCCGGAACTGCCTTCACTCAACAAGAATTGGCAGTCTTCTAAAAACACGACGGGAGGAACTCCTGGAATAAAAAACTCGTAAGAGTATGTATATGTATGATAAATCCCTACATTTGTAGACTAAATAAACAGTTGTTTAATATCAATTATCAAAATGAAGAAGAAAATTAATTGCTTCATACCTTTCGGCACTCCGGAAGATACCATGCAGACAGTGAAAGAACTACAAGCGTCAGAGCTAGTAAATAAGATCTATTTATTAGGTTCGGAACCCGGTAAGAAAGCTCTTCCGGGGTGTGAATATCTCTCTGTTAAAGGGTTCTATTCCACAGACACAATGAAAACTATTGCAGCCAATGCCAATTCGGAATATACGCTGTTCTACTTGAAACAGACTCCACTAAAACTGGGACTGTATGCCTTGGAACGCATGGTACAAATCATGGAGAACGATAAAGAGAATGGAATAGTTTATGCCGACCGCTATCAGCTGATTAACGGAGAACTTAAACAAGCACCTGTCATCGACTACCAATTAGGAAGTGTCCGGGATGATTTCGATTTCGGTTCCATACTCCTATTTAGTTCTTCCGCCTTCACTAAAATAGCAGATGTTTTGCATGAAGAGTACAAATACGCAGGACTATATGCTATGCGTCTATACATCTCTTACAAATATTCAATTGTGCACATCAATGAATATCTATATACCGAAATTGAAACAGATACAAGGAAAAGCGGAGAGAAACAATTCGACTATGTAAACCCAAAAAATCGGGAAGTGCAAATGGAAATGGAAACTGCCTGCACCGAATACCTGAAATGTATTGATGCTTATTTCATGCCTACTTCTTCACGTCCTGTAAATCTTCACAGCGAAAACTTTGAATTCGAGGCATCTGTCATCATCCCTG
>ERZ827037.433-NODE-433-length-54955-cov-16.415902_pt1 | contig 54955 bp, 52 predicted proteins | sample MGYA00519924_ERZ827037 | MGnify/ENA primary metagenome ERZ827037 (study PRJEB31778, sample SAMEA3449250) | human gut metagenome | biome: human gut; feature: human-associated habitat; material: faeces | place: United Kingdom | collected 2010/2012 ... | reverse complement strand
CAATATTAATTTGGTTAAAATGAACAACTTAAAATGTTTTTCAGACACGCTCTAGAGTGTGTTTGAAAAAGAGGTGGAAAAATGCGTTGTAAAAAATGTGGAAAAGAACTGAAAGAGGACGCTCGATTCTGTGGCTATTGTGGAGCACCGGTACAGCCGGAAAAGCAGAAAAAAGCCACCGGGAAAAAGAAAATGCTTGTTATGGGGTGCGCTGTTTTCGCAGTGTTGATTTTGGGAATCTTTGCAGGAAAAGTATTTTTGGATAACAGCTCTGGTAGCAGCATCCCTGGTATCAAAAAGGTGAGTGAAGATGAAAACTGTATTGCTTATCCGGATGGCGATGTAGTATATCAGCCACAGGGAGAGAATGTAGATTGGGATGAAAAGGAAAAAGTTCTCTATTATAACAATCTGATATCTGTATATTTGATGGAAGAATTGTCAGAAAAGGAAGAAAATCAAATTGCGGAACAGATAGATGGCGAAGTAGTCACAAGAATCCATGGAGCGGTGCAGTTTATTCAAATTAAAATTAAACCCGCAACTTACGCGGAAATAAATCAGTATATAGACAAATTGAATAAAAATGAAAAAGTAATGGATGCGTTATATGATGCACCGAATTTTGTGAAAACGGATGAACTGGATGAAAATCCATGGAGTTCGGACGGGAAGATGATAGATGGGAGAAACACGATGCCTCCTGCCGGAAACGACTGGTGGGCAGAAGCGGTAGATGCATATGATGTATGGAAATATGTGGATAAAAACAAAGATGATCTTAGTAAAATTACCGTGGGTATTTTAGACAATGGATTTGATGTAAATCATGAAGATCTGGTAAATGCAGAAGGATCTGAAAAAATAACTGCACTGGAGGGATATGAAACAAATAGTGCGGAAGATCATGGAACGCATGTAATGGGATTGATTGGAGCAAACAACAATAAGATTGGAATTCGTGGAATTGCAGATTTGGCAGATATAAAATATGTGGACTGGACACCGAACACAGAAGATTCGAAAGCGGAAAACTATATTACGCTGCTTGAAACAGGAGAATATATACATGCTATAAGTAAAATGATACAAGATAAATGTGTTATTAATAATTCTTTTGGATGTAGTTCTGTGCTATTGTCGGAAAGTGAGTTTAAGAAAAAAAAGAAGGGGGAATGGTATGAGAATTTAACATATGAAAATTATAGAATATCACATGGTGTGGAATGTAAACAGAAAGCGCGAGCTTGTATAGATATGTTGGCAAATGCATACCTGATGGGATACGACAGATATTTGATTATTCAGAGTGCAGGAAATGGAAATTCATCAATGGAGGCTTGTGAGGCTACTAAAAATGGTTTTTTTGCCAGTATAACAAAATCTTTCTTTGATACAGTTATGTCGAAACAGGAGAAAAAAGAAATTCTTGAAGAAAAAAAATATACTTATGAAAAATTAAAAGAACATATTTTAATTGTTGGAGCCGTAGAAAATCAGGATAAGGATGGAAAATATAAACTGGCATCATATTCGAACTATGGTGATAACGTGGATATATGCGCACCGGGAGGAGGTATAACAGCAGGTTCTCAAGTATACAGTACGGTAGTTCCTGAAAAGAATCAGAATGTTGCCTATGGAGAAATAGCAGGAACCTCTATGGCGGCACCGATCGTGTCAGGTTCCGCAGCGGTATTGTGGCAGATTGAACCGGATCTGACAGTAGCAGAGGTTAAAAAAATGCTGACAGAAACAGCCGGACAGGCGTATCCTACAGCAAAGGATGACATAAGAGAAAGTTATCCGATGCTAAATGCCGGGGCTGCAGTGAAAAAGCTTGTTGCCGAAAAGAAAGGGGCAACAAGTGTAAAATATAAACTCGATCAGGAAGAGACAGAATACAATGGGGAAGAGACAGTGGGCGAATATGCGACAGTTACCGGATATGACGATTTTGATCAGGTAATCTGGGAATTCCAGAGTGAAGTAGTTCCGATGACAGAGATGCCGACAGTCTATGAAATAGGTATTCACGGAGATAATTATTATCTGGAAATCGGAAATACATTATATGCATTTACGGTTTCGAAAGGAGAGAAAGTCTGGTCGCTGGAACTGGATGGCTCTATTTCAGCACATGTGTTTGATCAGGAAGACAATCTTTATTTTTGCTGCTATTATGGACCGGATTTTTGCCAGGTCAACAGTGAGGGAAAACTGATAAAACAGATCAGTACTTTTTACAGAGATCCGGATGGACTATATTGGCCGTCTGCAATCCAATATGATAAGAACAAAGTGATTATTTCCATGGGCGGAACGCCCAGTGGTGAAACGGAAACAGTAACTGTTAATCTGAAAGATTATTCCTATACTAGATCCGATGCGGATTTTATTGAAAAAAAAGAAAAAGTAGAGAACGCAAAGTATAAGTTGCTAAAAGAAGTATGGAAAAAATACAAAGGGGAAGAAACAGTACCGGCGTATTGTGAATTCGATTTATCCGGAGATAAAATTTCGGAAATTATCATACGTACTTATACAGATCAGGCAACAGAAGGTGGTCGGTATATTTATAAGATTTATCATTATGATGATAAAGTAGAATCTTATGTAGGTGGTCAGGATGAATTTTCCTCTTATTGTAGTGCAGATGCAGTTCATTATTACCTGGATGGAGAAAAAACAAAAATAATAGTGGACTGGACATTTGCGGATGAGTTATCTTTTGTGGTTTATACATATGATGATCTGCAATTAACGGAGGAAGAGGTAACAGATGATATGAGTGATTCTCCTGTCGTTGAATTTATGGATATCCAGAAAGTTGACTGGGAAATATACGATAAGAAAGAAAAAGAAAAACCTGCAGATTCCGGAAAAAAATATGATGTGGAAGAATTTATCGGATATTATTGCCAGGGGGTTGATGAAGAATTGCTGGATGAATATCCGAATATGAATCCGGAAGTGATTGAACTGTATTATAACGAAGACGGTACATTGGAGTCCTATAGAGGATATCGGTTTGGAACAACCGGAACATCTTATTATTATCCATATGATAGTTATACGATAGAAGGAAACACATTGATATGTAAATATAGTACCGTAAGATCCTATATGGACGAAACAAGTGAAAATGGTGAACACAGGTTTCAACTTACGAATAACAAAAATCTTATTGTAGATCAGGATGTGTGGTTCCGACATGACGTTTCATAAATAGTTTGCAGGCAAAAAACGGTCTCTGTTACAAAAATATCAAAAGATGAGGAGGAATATATAATGAGTGGAAAAACAGTAAATGCACAAAATGCAGTGAAATATAAGTGGTGTGCGGTTTTGATAAATTGTTTGGCCATGCTTATAGCATATACAAAAGCGTGGCTTACTATTCCTGAAAAATATGTGTCGGAATTGAAAATAGGAAGTGATTTTCTGGGAAATTTTGTTGATATAGGAAATTACCTTTCTGATGATCTGAATGCAGTAAAGGATGCTCTGTTACAGGGAAAACTAACTTTACTGCAAACGTATAAAGGATTATCAGCGCTTGGAGAATTTTTAAGCGAGGAGGAATCCGTTGACGGAATGTATCTGGTTAGAATATTTTACTTTTTGATCGTGTTGTTTTTCATCATGGAAATAGTAGAAATCCTCTGGTATCTTTTGGACAAAAGGATCAGCTTCTGGGGTTCTATGATCAGTGGAACTGCACTTGTTGGCATGGTATTCTGGGGCGTTGTCTTAGTCAATCAGGAAGTTGAAAAAACAGTAGTGAAGATGTCTGCCTGGGCATGGATCTGTCTTTTGCTTACGTTTGTATCTTCGTTTTTCTGGCATTTATACAGAAAATATGCACCGGAAGATGGCACTAACAGTAAAGAAAAAATGATGCATTTTATCCATGAGCTTGCAGAAGCAAAAGGGGGAGAAACAAATGTAGAATATGTAGGAAATACAGAGAACAGATGGATATTTTTCTTTCAAAAAAACAAAGTGATTGTGTTAGTTTCAATAATTGCGGCATTTCTTCCCGATATAACAGAGTGGCTGGGACTCAGCTATGGTTCGATAGGCTCACTTTTGAGCATAGCAGGAATTCTATTGGAAGGAGTTGTAATCGGTCTGGCGATCATATACGCACGTGCGGAAAGATATGAATATCTGCTCGTATATGGAATCTTATCTGTGGCAGGAAACAGCATTTTTTATAAATCGTCTGTCCATTATTTTTCCATACAACAACAATTAGGATATATATGGTATCCGGTTATGCTAGCTGTTGCATTGTATCTGTGTGAAAGGTTTTTAAAGAAAAATAAACTGTACGGTACGATTGCTGTGACAGCAGTGTTAAGAATCATAGGTGTTACCTGGTTGCAGATTAATGTGCTTTCGATTGGAGTTGATATAAGTACAGTAGTTGTGATAATCGGAACGGCAGTGACACTGTATACCTATTTGTATAAAAGAACATTATTTAAAAAATTGTCAAGATGTACAGATTACGGAATTGTAGAAAATAAAATGTTTTGTGATAAACCCAAAATGATGGAGGGAGAAAAATGATAAATGATACGATACATACCATTTGGCCGGGATGGAAAGTGGTGGATAAAATAGGTAATGATTCACGAGATATGTTATTTGAAGTTATACAGTCAAATGATTCTGTTGATACACGAGGATCAGTTAAAGTAATTTCAATTCCTGAGGAAGAGGCAGAGATCCATACACTTTTAACGAAGGGAAAGTCAGATGAGTGGATTCAGACATATCTGAAAAAAAAGACCAGTGATTATATCAGGAGAATCCAGTTTATAGCAGCTTTTCGTGGCGCATCGAATATGATTCGAATCGAAGATTGCAGAGCTGTTGAAAAAACGGATCAAACGGGATGGGAAATTTATATCCGCATGGAATTTCTGTATCCTCTTAGTGTTTATACTCGTGAACACAGTATGACAGAACAGGAAGTTGTCAAAATGGGGATAGACGTTTGTACTGCACTCGAACAGTATGAGAAATGTGATACAGTCCATGGAAATGTGAAAGCAGAACAGATTTTTATTGACGCATCCGGCAAATATAAACTTGGGGATTTTGACAAATCGTGGGAAAAAGAGAATACCGTGACTGGCTATGGTCAAAAAAATGACAAGATTGAAAAAACCGAGGATGTATATGCACTTGGAAAAGTGATAAGTGAGCTATTAAATGGAAAACAGATTTCCGGGAATCTGGCACAGGTACTTTTTTACAGCTGCTCGTTGGATTCGGGTAAGCGGTTTCGATCTGTAACAGCAATGAAAAATGCGTTAAAGAGCATATCTTATACAGCTGAAAATATTTCAGAAAAAAGATCAAATCCGGAAGTAAGAAAGGATATAAATAACGGCAAGACAGAACATGCAGTTCCCGGTGGCGAAAATATCCCTCCGGTTGTGAGGAAAAAGGACAAAAGAAAGCAAATATTAGCATCGACGATTCTTGTGATTCTTCTGATTGCAGCCTTCATGTTTGGAAGAATATTACTGTTTACCATTCCGAATCTGATGGATGAAAAAGAGAAAAATGACAGCGAAAAAAGTGCGGCTGTTGTAGAAAAAGAAGAAGATTCAGAGCAAAACCAGCAGGAGGATGATGACAAAAATTACGGAAGCGTTGAAGGAGGCAGAAGCACAAAAGCAGGTTAATGCTGTAAAAGAAAGTGGATTTGATGCAAGGATGTTTGTTACTACAGATTGGAGTAATTTGAATTCTGAAAAATGTACATAACTATAAAAAGCAGGTGGCTATTTTAAATGAAAATAACTACCTGCTTTTTGATGTGAGTGAACAGAAAACCTAAATAAGCGTGTATTTGTAAGAAAATCTTGGAAAAGGCTGTAATTACGAGCAGAATACATGTTCTAAGACCCGTAAAAACAGAGCTTTTCAATGCCGAGATAATTGCCGATACATATTCGCGCAGCTCCCAGCAACACACCGGTATCCTGCAGTGTAGAAATCTTTAGCTGGCAGGTGGAACGAAAACGGGAAGACAGCTTTTCCTGGATCTCGGGAAGAAGACTGGGCAGGTAAGCGGTCAGCTGGCTGTTCAGTATGATACAGTCCGGGGAAAAGAGGTTCCACAGATTATTGATCCCGCAGGCAAGGTATGTGGTGAATTCGTCCATGACCGTGAGCGCGGCGGAGTCTTTCTGGTTATAGCGCCACACCAGATCGTCAATGGAACTTTCCGCCAGACCGGAAAGCTCCTGATAGCGGGAGAGTATGGCCGGTTCCGATATATACTGTTCCAGACAGCCCTGATTGCCACAGGGGCAGGGGCGTCCGCCTGGCTGAACGATCATGTGACCGAATTCGCCGGCGGTTCCGGCATGTCCGGTATAAAGATGATGCTCCAGAATAATACCGGCACCGACGCCGGCGTGAATGCTGATATGGATCAGATTTTTATGATTTTCCACAAAGGTTTTTTCGGCGAGGGCGGAAAGGTTCGCTTCGTTTTCCAGCCAGACCGGAATCTGCAATTCTTTTTCAAGTTCGCCGGCGATGGGAAGACGGGCCAGGTCATAGTTTGGCGAAAATGTGATCTCATTATGAAAGACGGTTCCGTGGATACCGATACCGATGCCCACAACGCCAAACGGGGTGGAAGGAAGCAGACGGATCTGGTCACGGATGATCTGCAGCAGAAAATCTACAGTGTTTTCCCGTTCCGTCATACGATTATACTGATGCAGCCGACAGTTTTGTCCCAGCAGGTCGCAGATCATCAGTACTGTGCGCTCCACGCCAAGATCTAGTGTGATTAGATAACCGTTCTGGCGGCAGAAACTCAGCAATATGGGCTTCCGGCCGTATTGTGTCTGGTCACTCCCGATTTCTTCGATATATTGTTCATCCAGCAGATCCTGCACGATGGCAGATATCGTTGCTTTGGTAAGTCCTAATTTTTTCGAGATGGCGGCCCGGGAGAGAGGACCGTCATTGATCACGGTCTCAAGAACCAGTTTTCTGTTCATCTCGCGGATTAGTTCTTTGCTTCCTGTAACCATAGAGGTACCTCCGTGATGATATATTTACATGTGCTTCCACATGAGTATGTATGTGTTCTTACTGTTTACCATACCATAATTTGTTTAATAAGTAAACAAAATAGAAAAAACTACTTGACGAACTATAGGACAAGTGCTAGAGTGTAATTAGTTTAATAAATAAACAAATACAGAGACGAACATTAAAAATGGCAGATTACATAGTCTGAAGGAGGAAAATCATGATCAACACACCGGAAGTAAAATTAGGTATCGTAGCCGTAAGCAGAGACTGCTTCCCGATCACCCTGTCCGAGTCAAGAAGAAAAGCAGTGGCAGCAGCTTATAAGGGAGAACTGTACGAATGTCCAACCGTAGTAGAGAGTGAGCTGGATATGCAGAAAGCCCTGAAAGAGGTGCAGGAAGCAGGATGTAATGCCCTGGTTGTCTATCTTGGAAATTTCGGTCCGGAGACCGCAGAGACTCTGCTGGTAAAATATTTTGACGGACCGTGTATGGTGGTTGCGGCAGCAGAAGAGCATGGAGACAATCTGGTACAGGGACGTGGAGATGCATATTGCGGTATGCTGAATGCAAGCTACAACCTGCAGCTTCGCAATCTGAAAGCATATATCCCGGAATATCCGGTAGGAACACCGGAAGAAGTCGCTGAGATGATGGAAGAGTTTGTTCCGATTGCAAGAGCCGTTGTTGGTCTGAAAGATCTGAAAATTATCACTTTCGGTCCGCGTCCGCAGGACTTTATGGCTTGTAATGCACCGATCAAACAGTTGTTCAACCTGGGTGTGGAGATCGAAGAAAACTCCGAACTGGATCTGTTCGAAGCATTCCACAAACATGACGGAGACGAAAGAATTCCGGCAGTGGTTGCAGATATGGAAAAAGAACTGGGGGATGGAAACAACAAACCAACCATTCTTCCAAAACTGGCACAGTATGAACTGACTCTCCTTGACTGGATCGAAGCACACAAAGGATCCAGAAAATACGTTGCCATCGCAGGAAAATGCTGGCCGGCGTTCCAGACGCAGTTCGGTTTTGTCCCGTGCTATGTGAACAGCCGTCTGACCGGAAGAGGCATCCCGGTATCCTGTGAGGTGGATATCTATGGCGCACTGAGTGAATTTATCGGAACAATGGTAAGTAACGATGCTGTAACCCTGCTGGATATCAACAATACCGTACCTGCAGATATGTATGAAAGTGAAATCAAAGGAAAATATAATTATACACACAAAGATACATTTATGGGATTCCACTGTGGTAATACCACAACCGGAAAACTGACTTCCTGCTCCATGAAATATCAGCTGATCATGGCAAGATCCCTTCCGGAAGAAGTGACACAGGGAACACTGGAAGGAGATATCGTACCTGGAGATATTACATTCTTCCGTCTGCAGAGTACGGCTGACGGAAAACTGCGCGCTTATGTGGCAAACGGTGAAGTACTTCCGGTTGCTACCCGTTCCTTCGGTGGCATCGGTATCTTCGCGATTCCGGAGATGGGAAGATTCTATCGTCATGAGCTGATCGAAAAAGGCTATCCACATCACGGAGCCGTTGCATTCGGACACTATGGAAAAGCACTGTTTGAAGTATTCAAATACATCGGCGTAACACCGGATGAGATCGGATACAACCATCCGAAGGGAGACAGATATCCGACAGAAAATCCTTTCGCATAAAATAAAAATGGATCAGATGACAGAGCGTGTTTGAAATTTATTTGAACACGCTCTTGTACATAATAGATACAGGAGGAAAAAGATGAAATATTATATCGGCGTAGACCTTGGAACCTCTGCGGTAAAACTTCTGCTGATGGATCAGGAAGGTCAGGTTGTCAATATTGTATCCAGAGAATATCCGCTGTCCTTTCCACATCCGGGCTGGTCAGAACAGAACCCGGAAGACTGGTGGGAACAGTCAAAAGAGGGAATCAAGGAACTGATCAGCAAGATTGATGCGACGGAAGTGGCAGGTATCAGCTTTGGCGGACAGATGCATGGTCTGGTTATTCTGGATGAGAAGGATCAGGTGATCCGCCCGGCGATTCTGTGGAACGACGGGCGAACCACAAAAGAAACCGATTATCTGAATCAGGTGATCGGAAAAGAAAAACTGTCTGAATATACGGCGAATATCGCATTTGCCGGATTTACCGCACCGAAGATTCTGTGGGTGAAAGAAAATGAGCCGGAGAATTTTGCAAAAATCTGTAAGATTATGCTCCCGAAAGACTATCTGGCTTACTGTCTGACCGGTGTACATTGCTGCGATTACTCCGATGCGTCCGGTATGCTTCTGCTGGATGTGAAAAACAAATGCTGGTCAGAACAGATGCTGGAAATCTGTGGCGTCAGCAGAGAACAGATGCCGGAACTTTTTGAAAGTTATGAAAAAGTGGGCATATTAAAACCGGAGGTAGCAAAAGAGCTGGGACTGCCGGAAACCTGTCTGGTGGCAGCGGGTGCCGGGGATAATGCTGCGGCAGCAGTGGGAACCGGTACAGTGGGAGATGGTCAGTGTAATGTGTCTCTGGGAACCAGCGGAACAATCTTTATTTCCAGTGAAAATTTCGGCGTGGATCCACACAATGCCCTGCATGCATTTGCCCATGCTGACGGACATTATCATCTGATGGGATGCATGCTGAGTGCGGCATCTTGCAATAAATGGTGGATGGATACCATTATCGGAACGAAAGATTACGGAAAAGAGCAGGAAGCAATTGAAAAGCTGGGAGAAAATCATGTATTCTTCTTACCGTATCTGATGGGAGAACGCTCTCCGCATAATGATCCGCAGGCGAGAGGAACCTTTATCGGCATGTCCATGGATACCACACGTGCGGATATGACCCAGGCGGTTCTGGAAGGCGTGGCATTTGCGATCCGTGATTCTTTTGAGATAGCAAAATCTTTAGGAATTCATATCGAGAGAACCAAGATCTGCGGTGGTGGAGCGAAGAGTCCGCTGTGGAGAAAGATCATTGCCAATGTATTGAACATCAAAGTAGACCGGATCGCTTCCGAGGAGGGACCGGCGCTTGGCGGTGCGATGCTTGCTGCAGTTGCGGATGGAACCTTTGCATCGGTGGAAGAGGCGGCTGCAAGGATCGTGAAAGTGGTGGAAACCGTAGAACCGGATCCGGAGATCGCAGAAAAATATGAGACACAGTATCGGAAATTTGTGCAGATCTATCCGACGGTGAAAGCGTTATTCCCGAAGCTTTCCTGAATACAAACGAATGTACAGACAATAAAGTAATTGGAAAACGGGCAGGAAACTAGTTTCAGATAGTATTCCTGCCTGCTTTTACATTTGTGCTTTATACAGAAAACATATATAATAAAGATAACTGTGAAGGTGTGGAGCAGTTACTGATAAGAGTAATTATATACATGGAGGTTTTTACAAATGAAATACGATTTTACAACGATCATGGATCGTCACGGTATGGATGCGATTGCGGTAGATGGTCTCAGTGAAGACGGACAGGGAAGTCCGGCGAAACCAAAAGAGGGATTTGATATTATTCCGATGTGGGTGGCGGATATGAATTTTGCGACAGTACCGACTGTACAGGAGGCAATTGCGGAGAGAGTAAAGCACCCGGCATTTGGATATTTTGATCCGCGGGAAGAGTATTTTCAGGAGATTATCGACTGGCAGACGAAACGAAACGGTGTAGAGGGACTGACTGCAGAGGCAATCGGGTATGAAAATGGTGTACTCGGCGGTGTTCTGTCTACATTACAGGCATTCGCAAGTCCGGGGGATGCAGTGCTTCTGCATAGCCCGACTTATATCGGATTTACCGGAAGTATCGGAAATTATGGATATAAGATGGTTCACAGTCCGCTGAAAAAAGATGCGGAAGGAATCTGGAGAATGGATTATGAAGATATGGATGCGAAGATCAAAGAGCATCATATCCATGTGGCAGTCTTCTGTAATCCCCATAACCCGTGTGGCCGGGTATGGGAACGCTGGGAGATTGAAAAAGCGATGGAAGTATATAAGGCCAATGACTGCGTGGTTATCTCCGATGAGATCTGGTCGGATCTGATCCTGGAAGGATATCATCATACGCCGGCACAGTCTGTCAGCGAGGATGCGAGAAACCGCACCGTGGCGATGTATGCGCCGAGCAAAACCTTTAACCTGGCAGGCCTGGTGGGAAGTTATCATATCATTTACAATTCCTATCTTCGTGACCGGGTGATGGCAGCCAGCAGTAAATCACACTATAATGCGATGAATGTACTTTCCATGTATGCGCTGATCGGTGCATATAAACCGGAAGGCTATGAGTGGGTGGATGAACTGTGCCGAGTACTGAGCGGAAATGTTTCCTATGCCTGCGATTTCATCAAAGAACACTTTCCCGGTGTCACATTAAGCCGCCCGCAGGGAACCTATATGCTGTTCCTGGACTGCGAAGAATGGTGCAAGACACATGGAAAAGCCATCGACGAGGTCCTCAAAGCCGGTTGGGATGTAGGTGTGGCATGGCAGGACGGTCGCCCGTTTTTTGCCCCGTACGGCATCCGCGTAAACCTGGCACTGCCACTCAGCAGAGTGCAGGAAGCTTTTGAACGGCTGAAAAAATATGTGTTTGTGGAAGAAAAATAAAATACCTTTTGCCCCCAACATCATAAAATGACGATGTCAAGAAAAAGTACTTGACACCCATGAAAGATTGTTGTATGATGTCCAAGGTGATGAACATGGATAAGCTTGCGAGACAGGCATTGTTATATGATTTTTATGGCGAACTGCTGACGGAGCATCAGCAGAATGTTTACGAAGATGTTGTGTTGAATGATTATTCGCTCAGCGAGGTGGCGCAGGATCAGGGAATCAGCCGGCAGGGGGTTCATGATCTGGTGAAGCGCAGTACCAGAATACTGGAAGAATATGAAGAAAAACTGCATCTGGTAGAAAAGTTCGTAGCGGTCCGCGAGAAGGTACATGAGATTCACGGACTGACACAACACTATGAGGAAAAAGATCTGAATCAGGTGATGAACCGGATCGAGACTTTATCCCACAGCATATTAGAGGAGTTATAATACATGGCATTTGAAAGTTTAACTGAAAAACTGCAGAATGTATTCAAAAACCTGAGAAGCAAAGGCCGTCTGACCGAGGCAGATGTAAAGGTAGCATTAAAAGAAGTTAAGATGGCACTTCTGGAAGCAGATGTCAGTTTTAAAGTGGTAAAACAGTTTATCAAAGCGGTACAGGAACGTGCGATCGGTCAGGATGTGATGAACGGACTGAATCCGGGGCAGATGGTGATCAAGATCGTAAACGATGAACTGGTATCTCTGATGGGAAGTGAGACCACGGAGATCGCGTTGCGCCCAGCAGGAGAGATTACTGTTATTATGATGGCAGGTCTTCAGGGTGCAGGTAAGACAACAACCACAGCAAAGATCGCCGGAAAGCTGAAAGCAAAAGGCAGAAAGCCATTGCTTGTAGCCTGTGATGTTTATCGTCCGGCAGCAATCACACAGCTGCAGATCAACGGTGAAAAACAGGGTGTGGAAGTTTTCTCGATGGGAGATAAACAGAACCCGGTAAACATCGCTAAAGCAGCGATTGAACATGCAAAGAATCAGAACTTTAACGTTGTGATCCTCGATACCGCCGGTCGTCTTCATGTAGATGAAGATATGATGCAGGAACTGATCCGGATCAAAGAAGAAGTCAACGTGGATCAGACCATTCTGGTAGTTGATGCGATGACCGGTCAGGATGCAGTCAATGTGGCAGAGTCCTTCAATCAGAAGGTGGGCATTGACGGCGTGATCTTAACAAAGATGGATGGTGATACCCGAGGCGGTGCGGCACTTTCTATCAAAGCAATCAGTGGAAAACCGATTCTGTATGTAGGTATGGGAGAGAAACTTTCCGATCTCGAACAGTTCTACCCGGATCGTATGGCTTCCCGTATCCTGGGAATGGGCGATGTGATGAGCCTGATTGAAAAAGCTCAGCAGAACATCGACGAGGACAAAGCCCGTGAGATGGAACAGAAGATCAAGAAAGCAACCTTTGGCTTTGACGATTATCTGGAGAGCATGAACCAGATGAAGAACATGGGCGGTATTTCCAGTGTATTGAACATGCTTCCCGGACTGGGAAACAAAGCAAAAGACATCGAGGGTATGATCGATGAGAAAGACATGGCGAGAAAAGAAGCCATCATCCTTTCCATGACTCCGAAAGAAAGAGCCAACCCGGATCTTTTGAACCCGTCCAGAAAGAAACGAATCGCTCAGGGCGCAGGTGTAGATATTGCGGAAGTCAACCGGATGGTTAAACAGTTTGATCAGACCAGAAAGATGATGAAACAGATGCCTGGCATGCTGGGTGGTAAAAGCGGTAAAAGAGGCGGCTTTAAGCTTCCCTTTTAAATAAACAAATAAAACTATAATAAACAAGGATAACCTTAAGGAGGAAATTAAAATGGCAGTAAAAATCAGACTGAGAAGAATGGGTCAGAAAAAAGCACCTTTCTATAGAATCATCGTTGCAGATTCCAGATCCCCAAGAGACGGAAGATTCATCGAAGAGATCGGAACATACGATCCTACTTGTGATCCGAGCGTATACAAAGTAGACGAAGAAGCAGCTAAAAAATGGCTGGCAAACGGTGCTCAGCCTACAGAAGTTGTAAGCAAAATCTTCAAATTAGCCGGTATCGAAAAATAATGCAGGACCGCCAGGGGCTGCTGAATTATGTTGTTGCTGTTCATGATTTGCTCTGAGCAGTAATATCGTTTTTGCCTGATGCATTTCTCTGAGATGGAAATGCTTTGACAAATACGTGGAGGTGCGTGATGAAAGATTTAGTAGAAGTAATTGCAAAATCCCTCGTAGACCATCCGGAAGAAGTGGTAGTAAACCAGACTGAAGAGAGCAATGCGATTTTAGTAGAATTGAAGGTGGCACCTTCCGATATGGGCAAGGTGATTGGCCGTCAGGGACGCATCGCAAAGGCAATCCGAACTGTGGTAAAAGCTGCTTCCTCTAAATGTGATAAGAAGGTTGTAGTTGAAATTCTGCAATAGCTGAAAATATGAGGATATAGCCAATGGCTATATCCTTTTTCATTCATTTCCGCGGGTAACATATATCGTTAGAAACAGGAAACAAAGAGGAGTAGAGATATGGAACAATTGCTGCAGGTTGGAGTAATCTCCAGCACTCACGGGATCCGGGGAGAAGTAAAAGTATTTCCTACTACAGACGATCCAGATCGGTTCAGAAAATTAAAACAGGTGATCCTGGATACCGGAAGAGAACAGAAAGGTCTGGAAATCGAAGGGGTAAAATTTTTCAAACAGTTTGTGATTCTGAAATTTAAAGGCATTGATAATATCAATGACATTGAAAAGTATAAAGGGAAGAGCCTGTATGTGACCAGAGAACATGCAGTGAAATTAAAAAAAGATGAGTATTTTATTGCAGATCTGATTGATATGCAGGTAGAACTTGAGGATGGTACAGCATTTGGTGTTCTGACAGATGTGATGCAGACAGGGGCAAATGATGTGTATTGTATCCGGACAGAAGAACATGGAGAGGTTCTGATCCCGGCAATCAAAGACTGCATCCTTGATGTGGATGTGGAAGCAGGAAAAATGAAAATTCATCTGTTGGATGGTCTGATCTGACCGCTTTTTGGCGGGACAGATTCAGACAGGTATCCATGTTGATAAAAAGCAGCTGTGCAAACGGCTGTATGATTACAGGAAGGAAAGAGTATGCATTATCATGTACTTACATTGTTTCCCGAGATGATCGAACAGGGTATGGGAACCAGTATTATGGGGCGGGCTATGGAGCAGGGACTGATCCGGCTGACTGCAACGAACATCCGGGATTTTTCAACCAATAAACATATGAAAGTGGACGACTATCCATATGGCGGAGGAGCCGGCATGGTGATGCAGGCGGAACCTGTCTACGGAGCATGGAAACAGGTGACCGAATCCATCGGATACAAACCACGTGTGATCTATCTGACACCGCAGGGGAAAGTATTTCAGCAGTCGATGGTGGAAGATTTTGCCAGAGAACAGGATCTTGTATTCTTGTGTGGGCACTATGAAGGTATCGATGAGCGTGTGCTGGAAGAAGTGGTAACAGATTATGTGTCCATCGGTGATTATGTACTGACAGGCGGGGAACTTCCGGCACTGGTAATGATGGATGCAATTTCCCGTTTTGTGCCGGGAGTGTTGAATAATGAAGAATCCGCGGAATTTGATTCCTTCCATGACAATCTTCTGGAATATCCGCAGTACAGCCGTCCGGCAGAATGGATGGGGAAAAAAGTACCGGATGTGCTGCTTTCCGGTCATCATGCGAATATTGAAAAGTGGAGGAGAGAGCAGTCTATCCTGCGAACCCTTCAGAACCGTCCGGAACTTCTTGAAGATGCAGTACTGAGTAAAAAGGAAAAACAGTATCTGGAACAGCTGCGGAGAAATATGGCACAAGAGAATCCATCCCCCTGTGAAAAATAAAAAATCTGGTATTAGAGAAAATTCTTCTTACATATACTGAGTAGTAGTATAGGTGAGGAGGATTTTTCTATATGGAGCCATTTGCTGTCTACAAAGATATACAAGCCCGTACGAAGGGTCAATTTCTTCTGGGGGTGGTAGGACCGGTCCGGACGGGCAAATCCACATTTATCCGGCGGTTCATGGAACTTCTGGCACTTCCGGGAATGGAAGAACAGGATGCTGCGGAGGTGCGGGATCAGCTGCCGGTTTCCGGTTCAGGAAAAACAATTACAACAGTGGAACCCAAATTTATTCCCAGGGAAGCGGTGAATGTAAATCTGGGAGAAGAGATTCCGGTGAAGATCCGACTGATCGACTGCGTGGGATTTATGGTGCCTGAAGCTACAGGGGATATGGAGCAGGAAAAAGAACGAATGGTAAAAACCCCCTGGTATGAACAGGAGATTCCGTTTCATCAGGCGGCAGAGATCGGAACCAGAAAAGTGATCCAGGAACATTCTACCATCGGTCTCGTAGTAACCTGCGACGGTTCCTTCGGTGATATTCCGCGTAAAAATTTTGTGGATGGAGAAGAAAAGACAGTACAGGAACTCAAAAAACAGGGGAAACCATTTTTGATTCTTGTGAATTCGAAAAAGCCGTACGGGGAAGAGGCACAGAAGCTGGTAAGAGAACTGGAAGAAAAATATCAGGCAGCGGTACTCGGGGTAAACTGTGAACAACTTCGAAAAGAAGATGTGCTCCGGATCCTGGAAAAGATTCTTTATGAATTCCCGGTGCGTCAGATCGAATATTACATACCAAAATGGGTGGAACTGCTTCCGGTTACCCATTATCTGAAAGAAGATCTGTTGAAACAGATGAAAGAGAAGATGGGAACCATGGAATATATCCGTGATATCCGGCAGGAAAATCTGGAGATGGACAGTAACTATGTCAAATCAGTCACACTGGAAGAAATCAACCTTTCCAACGGCGTGGTAAAAGTCCGTATTCAGATCGAAGACCCCTATTATTATCAGGTGATGAGCGAGATGACCGGTGTGACGATAGAGAGCGAGTATCAGCTGATCCATACGCTGAAAGAGCTGGCGCAGATGAAACAGGAATATACAAAAGTCCAGCAGGCCATCGAATCCGTACGTGGAACAGGTTATGGTGTGGTGATCCCCGAGAAAAATGAGATCACACTGGAAGAACCGGTTGTGATCCGTCAGGGAAACAAATACGGTGTTAAGATCAAGTCGGTCAGTCCGTCCATCCATATGATCAAAGCGAATATTGAGACGGAGATTGCACCGATTGTAGGAAGCGAGGAACAGGCGCACGATCTGATCACATTCATCAAAGAAAATGAAAAAAATACCGATGATGGTATGTGGGAGACCAATATTTTCGGAAAATCCATCGAACAGCTGGTAGAAGACGGCATCCGTACCAAGATTGCTCAGATCAGCGAAGAAAGTCAGGTGAAGCTGCAGGATACGATGCAAAAGATTGTCAATGACAGCAAAGGCGGGTTGATCTGTATAATTATCTGAAAAAAGTGCTGAGGAAAATGCAAAGAAATTGACAAAGATTTGTAACAAAGTTATAATAAAAGCTGCGGCAAAGAAACCAGAACATTGTTTCTTGTATAATCGAGAAGAGTGCAATGCTTCAGACATAGAAGAAAATACAATAGAAGAAAGTACAATAGAAGGAAATACATATGAAGAAAAAATACGTAAGCAGATTACTGGCAGGATGCCTTACAGTTACCATGCTGACACCGACCGGGGCACTGGCAAGTGTTCCGCAGCCGGTAGTGACACAGGAAGCATCCCAGGAGGCCGGGCAGGAGAACGAAACAGAAAACAAAGAACAGGCAGAGGAATATGCAGCAGATAGTGCGGCAGAGGTACAGACAGACGAAACCGAAACAGCAGAAAACAGAACAGCTGCAGATAAGAGCAGAGAACAGATAGAACCGCAGACGGCACAGACCGGCGAACAGGCAGAACCGCAGACGACACAGACCGGTGAACAGGCGGCTTCAGAGGCAGAACCTCAGGCACAGGTACAGCCACGGGCTGTAGTGGATGTCAATCAGTGGATCCGAAATGGAAACCGCTGGTGGTACCGTCATGCAGACGGAAGCTATACCACCAATGGATGGGAAGTGATCAATGGAGCCTGGTATTACTTTGACGGAGCTGGCTGGATGGTAACCGGCTGGTTAAAACGCCCGAGCGGCTGGTATTATCTGACAGAAAGCGGAGCGATGGCAACGGGCTGGATCCAGCTGGGAAGTACCTGGTATTATCTGAATGAAAGTGGAATGATGCAGGCAGATACCTGGATCGGAAACAATTATGTAGACGGAAGCGGAGCCTGGATCCCGGGGAAAGTAAAAGCACAAGCCGGCTGGATACAGAGCGGAAGCCGCTGGTGGTATCGTCATGCAGACGGAAGCTATACCAGAAATAACTGGGAAATGATCAACGGAAGCTGGTATTATTTTGACGGAGCCGGCTGGATGGTAACCGGCTGGCTGAAGCTTGGAAACAACTGGTACTATCTGAATCCGGGTAATGGAGCTATGGTAACCGGCTGGTTACAGCTGGGAAGCACCTGGTATTACATGAATGGAAGCGGAGCCATGGAGACAGACACCTGGATCGGAAACAGCTATGTGGATGCCAATGGTGTATGGGATCAGTCAAAAACAAAGGCGCAGGCTTACTGGGTACTGAACGGAGACCGCTGGATGCTGGTACAGGAAGATGGCACCTATGCAAAGAAATGCTGGAAGACTGTAGGCGGAAAAGAATACTACTTAGACGAGAATGGTTATATGGTAACCGGCTGGCTGAAGCAGGGAAGCACCTGGTATTATCTGAAACCGACCGCAAAGAATAGTGCAGAAAAAGTAGGTGAGAAAGCCTATAATTACTGGGTGGGAACAGCCGGGATCGGTGGTTATTACATTGATAAATACGGCAGAATGGTAGCCGGTAAAGATTACAGCCTCGGAAGTTATGTCTATACATTCGATGCCAACGGACTATGCACGAACCGGGAAAACCGTTATCTTCAGGTGACTGATGCGAATGGAAGAAAATACAATGTGGAAAAGAAAACATATCTTTCCGATCCTCAGGTGGGCGTGGATGTAACAGAGGACGAGTTCCTTGCGGCAGCTGTCTATGCAGAGTCGGCAAACCAGGGACTTACCGGTATGACAGGTGTCGCGATGGTTATGTTAAACCGTATGCGGACCAATAAGACCAGCTCGGCTCCATATCCATCAGAAGCGAAAAATATGATTTATCAGGCAACACAGTTTGAAGTGGCAAGAGACGGAGCACTGACAAAAAGTCTGAATCTCATCGTGAGCGGCAAAGGCGGTACAGCGATGGAAAATGCAAAAAAAGCTGTTGCGAACGCCAGAGCAATCTGTGATGCTTACGATAATAACAAGACCGATGAGCTGAGCGATGAAGTGAAAGGTATACTGGAAGAACTGAAGGTTCCGGAAGGTCATACTATGCTGGAATATCTGGGATTTATGACACCAAAAGCATTTGAGAATGCGAATCTGGATCCGGAAAAAACACATGCATTTACATATAAAAATACGACGTTCTACAGCACCTGGATCAAAAAATCCTGATACTATCCATCATTGACAGCCTACAGGAAAGAGTTTATAATATTGTCGTGAAAAATTTATCACATACAGTTGCAGGAAAACAGGTGAAATTCCTGTACAAGTCCGTTACCGTTAAAGTCGGGGTACTCTCTGTATGGTGAGGACTGTAAACATTTGCGGCAACCGAAGGATTACAGAATAGAAATGAGCAGGAAAACCGTTGTCTTTTTGACAACGGTTTTTTACTTACAGGAAACTGCTTTCCTGCAAAGTAAAAACGCTCCGCGAGAATGTGCCAAGACACATTCTTTGTTCATGTATGCAGGCAACAAGACAAAGCAAAAGTAAACTGTGATTGGAAAAAATAATATGGATAAAAAAACACACCGCACCGGTCTGGAAGGGTATTATGCGGTAGATGAAAAAAACAGAAAACTTCGTTACGGTTATACAACCGGTTCCTGTGCGGCAGCTGCGGCGCAGGCGGCAACGCGGATGCTGCTGACCGGAGAAAAAGTGGAAGAGGTGGCTTTACAGACACCAAAAGGAATTTTACTGCATCTGCTGATCGAGGAGATTTCCATGGATGAGGGAAGGGTGCGCTGTGCCGTGCAGAAGGATGGCGGTGATGATCCGGATGTAACGACGGGAATCTATGTATATGCAAACGTTTCCCGCAGGGATGCACCACAGATTACTCTGGACGGAGGGATCGGCGTAGGAAGAGTGACCAGACCGGGTCTGTGGCAGGCAGTTGGCGAGGCGGCGATCAACAAGGTTCCAAGGCAGATGATCCTTGAAAATGTAGAGCAGGTCTGTAAAGAATATCACTACACCGGAGGTCTGGATGTGCAGATTGAGATTCCGGCAGGAGTGGAGCTTGCAAAAAAGACGTTTAATCCACGTCTGGGTATCGAAGGCGGAATCTCTGTTCTTGGAACAAGTGGCATCGTGATCCCGATGAGTGAGACAGCACTGGTGGCCAGCCTGCGGCTGGAGATGAAGATGCTGGTGGAAGGCGGCGGGTCTTATCTGGTGATTACACCGGGAAATTACGGTCAGGCTTTTTCAAAAGAACAGACAAGACTGGATCTTACCTATTCGATGAAATGTAGCAATTATGTGGGGGAGACCCTGGATATGGCAAGAGAGCTGGGAGTAAAAGGTATCTTGTTTATCTCCCATATCGGCAAATTTGTGAAAGTAGCCGGCGGAATCATGAATACCCATTCCCGCCAGGCAGACAGTCGAAGCGAACTGATGGCAGCGAATGCGATCCGCGCCGGCGCAGATCTGGAGACAGCAAAAGAGATTCTTGATACGATCACCACGGAGCAGAGTGTGGAGATTTTAAAACGAAAGGGTTATCTGGAAGCTACGATGAAAGAAATCAGTGACCGGGTAGAATTCTATCTGAATAAAAGGGCAGGCGAACAGCTGGAAGTGGGAACTATCTTATTTTCCAATGTATATGGAAAGCTGGCAGAAACCTCGAAGGTTCCGGAACTCGCCCGAAAAATCATGAAGCAGGCAGAAAAAAAAGCACACGATCAATGTGCAGATAAAGAACAGAAACCAAATCAACAGAAAAACGAGGAGAAAAAACTATGAGTGGAATATTATATGGACTTGGAGTGGGACCGGGAGATCCGGAACTGCTGACACTGAAAGCCCTTCGTCTGATCCGCGAGAATCCTGTGATCGCAGTACCAGGCAACGATATAAAAGCCAGTGTCGCTTATCAGATCGTAAAAGGAGCGTATCCAAAACTGGATGAAAAAGAACTGATTCCGGTGGCTATGCCGATGACAAAAGACAGGGCAGTACTGGAAGACAATCATAATAAGGCCGCAGATGCAGTGGAATCTTATCTGAAACAGGGAAAAAATGTGGTGTTTCTGACACTGGGAGACCCTACTATATATTCCACTTATCTGTATGTACATAAACGAATCCTGGAACGCGGTTATCAGGCGGAAATCGTGAGCGGGATCACTTCTTTCTGTGCAGTGGCGGCCCGTTTTAATATGGGACTGGCAGAGATGGCAGAACCGCTCCATGTGATTCCGGCGACCTATAAAGCAGAAGAAATGGATGATCTTTTAAAACTGCCGGGAACCAAAGTGCTGATGAAAAGCGGTAAACGCCTGAAAAAAGTCAGAGACAGCATTTTAAGAAGCGGACAGAATGCCGTAATGATCGAAAACTGCGGCATGCCGGAGGAAAAAATCTATGCATCGGCCAAAGAGATACCGGAAGAAGCAGGATATTATACCCTTCTGATCGTAAAAGATAAAAAATAAGAGAAAATAAGAGTGCCTGACGCCAGGGACAAGAGAGGAGAAAACATATGGTACATTTCGTAGGAGCAGGTTCCGGTGCACCGGATCTGATCACACTGAGAGGAAAAAAATTTTTGGAAGAAGCAGACGTAGTGATCTATGCAGGCTCACTGGTCAATCCACAGCTTCTTGACTACACGAAAGAAAACTGTGAGATCTATAATAGTGCGAAGATGACACTGGAAGAAGTTCTGGATGTGATCTTTGCAGCGGAAGAAAAGGGGCTGACAACGGTACGTCTCCATACCGGAGATCCTTCTTTGTATGGTGCGATCCGGGAACAGATGGATGTTCTGGAAGAAAAAAATATTGCATTTGATTATTGCCCGGGTGTCAGCAGCTTCTGTGGTGCGGCATCCGCGCTGAACCTGGAATACACACTGCCGGATGTATCACAGAGCGTGATCATAACCCGAATGGAAGGAAGAACTCCGGTACCGGAAAAAGAGAGCATCCAGTCTTTTGCGGCCCATCAGGCAACGATGGTTGTCTTTTTAAGTACAGGCATGTTAGAAGAACTGAGCAGAAGACTGATCGAGGGTGGTTACACCGCCGATACTCCGGCAGCGATTGTATACAAAGCGACCTGGGAAGATCAGAAAACATTCGTCTGTACAGTAGGAACGCTGGCACAGACAGCAAAAGAAAACAATATTACAAAGACCGCACTGATGATCATCGGTGATGTGGTGGCTCACAGCCACTATGACCGGTCAGAACTGTATAATCCGGCATTCACCACAGAGTTTCGGGAAGCAACAAAATAAGATGAAAAAGACAGGAATCATCGCATTCACAGAACATGGCTGTGTCCTTGGAGAAAAACTTCTGAGAGATCTGCAAAAGCATGATCAGGAGGTGTATGGCTTTGTGAAAAGTAAATATGTAGAGCTTCCTGAAAAACATCCTTTTCGGAAGGTGAAAGGAACCCTGAGAGAATGGGCAGAAGAATGGATCCCACGACTGGACGGAATCATCTTTTTCAGTGCCACCGGGATTGCTGTGAGAACCATCGCTCCTTTCGTGGTAAGTAAGAAAACAGACCCGGCGGTTGTGGTGATCGATGAACAGGGCAGCTATGCGATCTCTCTTCTCTCCGGTCATCTCGGCGGAGCAAACGAACTGACGGAATTCGCTGCAGAAAGCATCGGAGCGCAACCCGTGATCACCACAGGGACAGACGTAAACCACACTTTTGCGGTGGATGTCTTCGCCCGGAAAAACAATCTGGTGATTTCTGATATGGAGCTGGCAAAAGAGATGGCGGCGTTGCTGATCCGGGGAAAAACTATTGCCTGGGGAGCCGGAGAAGGATTCGTCTTTCCGAAAGAACAGACCATTCCGGCACAGCTGCGATTCCGGAAGAAGGAAAGCCCGGATGGGAAACAGGGAACTTTATGGTTTGCAATCCCGCAAAGTGACAGAGAACAGGAAGAAGCCCTGGGAACAGAGCAGACTCGGATGCTTCATCTGTATCCGAAAAATGTGTATCTCGGGGTGGGCTGCAGGAAAAACACACCGGAAGAAAAGATCGAAACACAGATTCAGAAGTATCTGTCAGAACATGGAATAGCTGCAGAACAGATTATCCTGGCAGCCAGCATCGATCTGAAAAAAGAAGAGCCGGGACTGCTGGCGTTCTGTGAAAAATACCACCTTCCTTTTGTGACTTATCGTGGAGAAGAACTTGAAAAAGCAAAAGGTACCTTTACGCCATCTGCATTTGTCAGCAAGATCACCGGTGTGGACAATGTATGCGAACGAAGTGCCAGCCTTGCCGGCGATGGCGGAACATTTATCATGAGAAAACAGGCCGCAGAGGGAGTGACCGCTGCGTGTACAATAAAGAAATGGAGTGTGAGCTTTGAATAAATTATATGTAATCGGTATCGGACCGGGAGAATACGAACAGATGACACTGAAGGCAATTCATGCAATGGAAAAAAGTGAGGTAATTATCGGCTATACAGTATATGTAGATCTGGTAAAAGAACATTTTCCGGGGAAAGAATTCCTGACCACTCCCATGAAAAAAGAGGTGGATCGTTGTGTGATGGCTTTTGAAGAAGCAAAAAAGGGAAAAGTAGTTTCCATGATCTGCAGCGGAGATGCCGGTGTGTACGGTATGTCCGGACTGATGTATGAGGTCGGTGTCAACTATCCGGAAGTAGAACTGGAGATTATTCCCGGTGTAACAGCAGCGACTGGCGGTGCGGCAGTACTGGGTGCTCCGCTGATCCACGATTTCTGTCTGATCAGTCTGAGTGATCTGCTGACACCGTGGGAGAAGATTGAAGCACGTCTGCTGGCAGCTGCAGAGGCTGATTTTGTTGTGTGTCTGTATAACCCGTCCAGCAGGAAGCGAAGCGATTATCTGCAGAAAGCCTGCGATCTGATGATGCAGTACAAGAGCCCGGAGACTGTATGCGGTATCGTAAGCTACATCGGAAGAGACGGGGAACATTATGAAGTGATGGATCTGAAAACTCTGCGGGATACGAAGGTAGACATGTTTACGACCGTATGGGTGGGCAATTTACAGACCAAAGAGATTAACGGTAAGATGGTAACACCGAGGGGATATCGAAATGTATAAAGTTCTGCTGTTCGGCGGTACGGTGGAAGGACGCACCGTGGCCGAGTATTTGAATGAAAATAAAATACCTTCCATGGTATGTGTCGCTACGGAATACGGAGAAAGTCTGTTGCCGCAGGGCGAATATCTGGAATTATCCCACGAACGTCTGGATGAAAAGCAGATGGAAGAGAGGATGTTACAGATGGAGAACGGGCTGGTCATCGATGCGACTCATCCGTATGCCCAGGTAGTGACGGAAAATATTGAGACCGCCTGCGAACGTACCGGAACTGCCTATCTGCGGGTGGTGCGTCAGGAAAGCCAGCGTCTTGAAGAAGAAGAAACCATTACATATGTAAAAAGCATCCGGGAAGCGGTGGAATATCTGGAAAAAACCAGTGGAAATATTCTGGTTACCACCGGGAGCAAAGAACTGTCTGCCTATACGGCACTGACCGATTATCAGGAAAGAATCTATGCCAGAGTGCTTTCTCTGGTGGAAGTTGTCGCTTCCTGCGCAAAACTTGGCATCGAAGGGAAACATCTGCTGTGCATGCAGGGACCTTTTTCCCGGGAAATGAATATCGCACTGATCCATCAGTTTGATATCGCATGGATGGTAAGTAAAGAATCGGGAAGAGCCGGAGGATTCCTGGAAAAATATCAGGCGGCAAAAGAAACCGGCTGCCGGATGATTGTCATCGGACGACCGAAGGAAGAACAGGGCATGGAACTGGAGAAATGTATCGAGTATCTGAATCGCCGGTTTCTCCCGAAAGAAAATGTTGCAAATGATGCAAAAATTGAAATTGTTAATACTGATACAGAAAATATAGAGAATCCCGGCAGCGGGCAGGAAAAGGTTGCGCAGGAACCTGTCATGCAGGAAGTAGCAACGCAAAATACAGAAGCGGTAACCGAAGGAGAAGAAAATGAGGATATCCTTCGGGGGCAAAAGGTTTCTCTTGTGGGAATCGGTATGGGAACTGCAGATACTCTGACACAGGAAGGAAAACAGGCACTGGAGTGTGCGGATCTTCTGATCGGAGCAGCACGGATGGTGGAACATATCCGGAAACCGGGCCAGGAAGTCTGGACCGGATACAAACCGGAAGAGATCTGTGCCTATATTGCGGCCCATCCGGAGCACAAAAACGTGGCGATTGCCCTCTCAGGGGATGTCGGATTCTACAGCGGAGCCAAAAAACTCCTGGAGACACTGCACCGGGAACTGCCGATGGTACAGAAAAAAGTGTACTGTGGCATATCTTCTATGATTTATTTCTGCGCAAAACTGGAAACACCGTGGGAAGATGTTCATCCGGTCAGCCTTCATGGAAGAGAGTGCAATCTGCCCGGACTTCTGCGTATATACGGAAAGATTTTTGCTATTGTGGGAACGACAGACGGCATCGCAAAATTGTGTCAGAAGCTGCAGCGCTACGGCATGGGTGATGTGCGGGTAGAGGTGGGCGAACGGCTTTCTTACCCGGAAGAAAAGATCACTCGGGGATATGCCTGGCAGCTGACAGAACTTGAGACGGACAGTCTCAGTGTCGTGTTATTTACCAGAGAGGGAAAAGAAGCCATCGTGACACACGGGATCCCGGATGAAGCATTTATCCGGGGAAAAGTGCCGATGACGAAAGAGGAAGTGCGAGGCATCTCCCTGTCAAAATTACAGCTGACACGGCATTCGATTGTTTACGATGTGGGAGCCGGAACCGGTTCTGTATCCGTAGAGATGGCTATGCAGGCGGTAGAAGGCCGGGTATATGCGATCGAGAAAAAACCGGAGGCTGTGGAACTGTTATATAAAAACAAAGAAAAGTTCGCAGCAGATAATCTTGAGATTGTCGAAGGACTGGCACCGGAAGCCTGCGTGGATCTGCCGGTACCGACCCATGCTTTTATCGGAGGCTCCTCCGGTAACATGAAAGACATCCTTAAACTGCTGCTTTCAAAGAATCCCGGGATCCGTGTGGTGATCAACTGCATCGCTCTCGAATCCGTAGGAGAGGCCATGAACTGTCTGAATGTTCTGCCATTTGAGCAGGTGGATATCGCACAGGTGCAGGTAGCAAAAGGCAAAAAAGCGGGATCTTATCATCTGATGATGGGACAGAATCCGGTCTATGTGATTTCCTGCCGGGGAAAGGAAGAAACAAATGAATAACAAACGCAAAGTGCCGCGAATCCTTCTCGGGGCAGCCGCGAGCGGAAGCGGAAAGACACTGCTCACCTGCGGACTGCTGCAGGCATTGAAAAACAGAAACCTGCAGGTCGCTTCTTTCAAGTGTGGACCGGATTATATTGACCCGATGTTTCACAGCCGTGTGATCGGAACAAAAAGCAGGAACCTGGACAGCTTTTTTGCGAAGGAAGATACCCTGCGGTATCTTCTGGAGAAAAATGCAAGAGACTGTGAGATTTCTGTGATTGAAGGCGTGATGGGTTACTATGACGGACTTGCGGGGATCTCTCCGAAAGCCAGTGCCTATGATGTGGCAAGAATCACAAAAACACCCGCGGTGCTGATCGTAAATGCAAAGGGAATGAGTCTGTCTGCGGCAGCTTTTGTCAAGGGCTTTGTGGAATACAGAGAAGACAGTCAGATCCGTGGTGTGATTCTGAATCAGATATCCCCAATGATGTATCCGCGGTTAAAGCAGATCATCGAAGAAACCCTGCCGGTGAAAGTGTACGGGTATGTTCCGGTGGTGAAGGACTGCGTGCTGGAAAGCCGTCATCTGGGTCTGGTGATGCCAGAAGAAATCGCAGATCTGCATGATAAACTGATGAAACTGGCAGAGATCCTGGAAAGATCCGTGGATATTGACGGACTTCTGGAACTGGCAGATGGTGCAGAGGAACTTCCTGTTCAGAACCCGCTGACCGGTTATCATACAAAAAGAACTGTAAGGATCGCTCTGGCGAAGGATGAAGCGTTCTGCTTTTTCTATCAGGACAATCTGGAGCTTCTGGAGGAAATGGGTGCGCAGCTGATTCCCTTTTCTCCCATTCATGATGAAAAACTTCCGGAAAATATAGACGGAATGCTTTTTCATGGCGGATATCCGGAACTGTATGCAAAAGCGCTGAGTGAGAATAAAAAAATGCTTACCTCTGTCCGTGAAGCGGTACAGGCAGGTATTCCCTATATGGCAGAATGCGGTGGCTTTATGTATCTGCATCAGGAGATGGAGGACATGGAAGGACACAGCTGGCCAATGGCCGGGGTTATTTCCGGCAAATCCTGGCGTACGCCCCGGCTTACCAGATTCGGTTATATTACCCTGGAAGACGGAACGTGTTTCGGGAAGAATGTGGGAGGAATCCGGGTCCATGAATTTCATTATTTTGATTCGGATAACTGTGGGGAAAGCTATACGGCCAGGAAACCACTGAGCAGTCGGTCATGGAACTGTATACACAGTGACAGACAGGGAATGAGCGGATTTCCGCATATGTATTATTACAGCAATCTGCAGGTGCCGGAACAGTTCTTACGCACCTGTGAGGAAAGGAAGGCATAAGTATGACGTTAGAGGAAACACTGGAGAAGATACATCCGGCAGATAAGACAGCCATGGAAGCGGCTCTGGCACACTGGAACAATATTGCCATGCCGCTTCACAGTCTAGGACGGCTGCAGGATACGGTCGTTCGTATCGCCGGTATGACAGGGAATGCCAGAGTGAACCTGAAGAAAAAAGCTCTGGTGGTCATGTGCGCCGATAACGGTGTAGTGGAAGAAGGTGTGACACAGAGCGGGCAGGAAGTGACCAAAATCGTAGCCGAAAATTTTCTGAAAGAAAAGGCTACAGCAAGTATCCTCTGCAAAAAAGCAGGTGCAGATATCTTTCCGGTGGACATCGGGATTGCCACGGACAGCACGATTCTTCAGCATAAAGTGATGTACGGAACAAAAAATATGGCGAAAGAGCCTGCCATGACAAGAGAACAGGCTGTTCAGGCACTCGAAGTCGGCATCCATATGGTAGAAGAACTCAAAGAAAAAGGGTATGGAATCATAGCAACCGGTGAGATGGGAATCGGCAATACAACGACCAGCAGTGCAGTGACTGCCGTTTTACTGGAACAGGATCCGGCAAAGGTAACCGGACGCGGTGCAGGGCTTTCCGGTACAGGACTGAAAAAGAAGATTTCTGTGATCAGAGATGCGATTGCCTTGCATAAACCGAAGAAAGAAGATCCGATCGATGTGCTCGCGAAAGTAGGCGGACTCGATATCGCCGGTATGGCAGGGGTATTCTTAGGCGGAGCAGCCTGTCGGATTCCGGTGGTTGCTGATGGATTCATCTCCTGTGTGGCTGCATTGTGTGCGATCCGGATCTGTCCGGCAGTGAAAGATTATGTAATCACATCACACAAATCAAAAGAACCGGCGACGGTGATGATCCTGGAGGCACTGGATATTCCGGTATTTTTAGACTGTGATATGTGTCTGGGTGAGGGAACCGGAGCGGTAACGATTTATCCGATCCTTGATATGGCGCTGGCGGTATATGGAGGCATGTGCACGTTTTCCGATAATCAGATGGAAAATTATGTGCCATTGGTGTAAGAAGAGAAAGTGAAGGAAATCAGAGATGTTTCATGTAGTAACAGGAGGAAGCGGCAGCGGAAAATCTGCATTTGCGGAACAGTGTATCCTGGATTGTCAGGGGAACAACAGAATCTATATTGCGACGATGTACCCGTTTGATGAAGAAAGCCACCGGAGGATCGCGAGACATCGCGCCATGCGGGCAGAGAAAAAGTTTACGACGATTGAGCGTTATACGGATCTGGAGCATCTTACGATACCGCAGGGGGCAGATGTATTACTGGAGTGCATGTCGAATCTGACGGCAAATGAGATCTATCAGGAAGGCGGAGCCGGGGACAATACTGTGAAGGCGATCCTGAATGGAATCCACCATCTGCTGGAGCGGGCAGGAAATCTGGTGGTAGTGACGAATGAGGTCTTTTCCGACGGCATCACCTACGATCCGGAGACAGAAAAATATCTGGAAAAACTTGGTGCGATCAACTGTCAGATGGCGCAGATCGCAGATACAGTCACAGAGGTTGTCTACGGAATTCCGGTTTTTCATAAAAAGACAGGCGAGGAGAGAAAAAATGAAGAAATTTTATCATAGTTTTCTGATTGCATTTTCCATGTATTCGAAGATCCCGATGCCCCAGTGTGAATGGAATGAAGAAAATATGGCATATGCCATGTGCTTTTTCCCATGGATCGGTGTCGCCATCGGCGGAGTAACCTGGCTGTGGGGGACGTTCGGAACGTATCTTGGGCTTTCCTCAGCCTTTTATACCGTGATCCTGACATTGATCCCATGGTTTCTTACCGGAGGGATCCACCTGGACGGATTGTTGGATACGGCAGATGCGATGAGTTCATGGCAGGAACGTGAGCGCCGGCTGGAGATCCTGAAGGATTCTAATTCCGGAGCATTTGCGGTGATTACCTGTGTGGTTTACTTTATGTTTTATTATGGTGTATACAGCCAGATCAGTGCCCGTGCCCTGGCGATGATCCCCTTTACATTTTGTCTGTCCCGGACATTAAGCGGGCTGGCGATCGTGACATTTCCGAAGGCAAAAAAGACCGGATCGGTTTCTGCTATGGCACGCGGGGCGAAGGATCGGCAGGTAAAAGCCACGATGTGTGTGTATCTGCTGATACTGCTGGCCGGGATGCTGCTGGTGGATTGGAAACTGGGTCTTCTGGTTTATGGGATAGCGATTCTGGTTTATGCCCTTTATTATCGGAATGCGATGAAGTATTTCGGAGGAACGACCGGGGACCTGGCGGGGTGCTTTTTGTCGCTGTGTGAGGTGTTTATGGCTTGCGGGGCAGTGCTTGGTGCGCTTTGGCTTTAAAAGCTGAGATTGAATAACTATGCGGTGGAGGATTTTCCCTGGGTTCCCTCTGGGATACCGCGCGGGTCTGCGCTCGGTTTGAGCCTGTAGTCTCAAACACGTGCTCGACAAGCGCTGCGGTATCCCAGAGGGAACCCAGGGAAAATCCAGGCAAAGTTATTGGGGGAGACTAAGGTGGCGGTATGGAGAGGGTTACTGGATATCCCTCAAAAATGAAGGAATGGATAGATATAGTTGTTCATTGGGATATAAAATAGATAAATAAGTATAGCAATAAGTCCTGGAGTGTGTCTGAAAAATCATTTCCGCAATCTGCAAGCCCCACTTTGCGGTATATTTTACCCTCATTCGGTTGCCGTAGCCCGCTACGCCGCCCTCATTCGGATAAAATCTCCCACAAACTGAGACTCGCAGCTCACGAAAAGCCTTTTTCAGACACGCTCTAGCCAGTACTCTTGAATGGATTCGGTCGATTGCTCATCGCTTCGCAGCCAGCGCTTGTCGAGCACGAGTCTGAGACTACAGGCTCAGACCGAGCGCAGACCCGCGGCCGCGAGGCGATGAGCAATCGACCGAATCCACCACAACCTACCCAACAAACTTATCTTTAAAAAAGGAGAACCAACAATGATATTAATAATCGGCGGTGCTTACCAGGGCAAACAATCTTACGCATCAAAAACATACAACCTGACCGATTCCGATTGGAAAGACGGTCAGACCTGCACGATAGAAGATCTGAAAACAGCAAAAGCAGTCCATCATTTCCACTCCTTTATCCGCAGAGAACTGGACGAAGGAGGATCAGTCCGGGATCTTGCAGAAATAATATGGAAAGAAAATCCTGATCTGATCATTGTAACGGATGAAGTAGGCTACGGAATCGTCCCGATGGACGCGAAAGACCGGGAATGGAGAGAAGCATGCGGTCGGGTATGTACAAAACTTGCGGCACATGCAGCTCAGGTAGTGCGCGTCTGCTGTGGGATCGGAACACAGCTCAAGTGAGAAAAGGAGAAAACAGATGAGAATATATCTGATCCGGCATGGAAAAACACCCGGGAATCAGCTGAATCGCTATATCGGGATCACCGATGAACCGGTTCTGGAAGAGGATCAGGAACAGCTGAAAAAACAGAACTATCCGAAAGCAGAAAGACTTTTTGTAAGTCCCCTGCTTCGCTGCCGTCAGACAGCGGCCTGTATCTATCCGGGCCAGGAGCAGCAGGTGATTCAAAACCTGAGAGAATGTGATTTCGGAAGATTCGAAAACAAAAACTGGAAGGAAATGACCGGAGATGCCGAGTATCAGGCGTGGGTGGACAGCAATGCAACCCTGCCCTTCCCGGGAGGGGAAGATCCACAGGAATTCCGGGACAGGGCCTGTCAGGGATTCCTAGAAGGATTGAAGCTCTGCGCGGAAGATGGAACAGAATCCGCTGCTTTTGTCGTCCATGGTGGCATTATCATGGCAGTGCTGGAACGATTCGCAGATAGAAAAAAAGCCTTTTATGAGTGGCATGTGGGCAACGGAGAAGGATATGAAGCAGAAGCAGATCCGGCTGCGTGGAGCGATGCATCAGGACAGCAACCGGTGCTGCGTGTGTTAAATCCGATACAAATGACAAAACAACAGTAGTGTAGATAATAAGAACAGAAATAGAAAAGGCGTAACTGCAAAAAAGCAGATGGCTACAGAAAGAGGAAGAAAAGATGAAGTGGACATTACTTGCAGTAGTACTGGGATTCCTTATGGATCTGTGTTTTGGGGATCCCAGATGGCTGTATCATCCGGTGCGTATCATCGGGCATGGGATTACATTTTTAGAGAAGATCCTGCGGAAGATATTTCCGAAAACTAAAACAGGAGAACGGATCGCCGGAGGATTGCTGGTGGTGGGAATCGTGGCGGCTTCGTCTTTTGTCCCATGGCTGATCCTACATCTGGCATATGGATTCCGCACCTGGCTGGGGGTGGCACTGGAGAGCTTTATGTGCTACCAGCTGCTGGCGGCAAGATCCCTTCGTGACGAGAGTAAAAAAGTCTACGATGCGCTGCAGACCGGAGATATTGAAAAAAGCCGTTACGCTGTATCGATGATCGTGGGACGTGACACGCAGAATCTGACCGAAGAAGGTGTAACCAAAGCAGCAGTTGAAACCGTTGCAGAGAATACTTCCGACGGTATCATTGCCCCACTGTTTTACATGATGATCGGCGGCGCAGTGCTGGGCTTTGCCTATAAAAGCGTGAATACCATGGACTCCATGGTGGGTTATGTGAACGACAGATACCGGTATTTTGGAACAGCGGCGGCAAAACTGGATGATGTGTTGAATTATATTCCGGCAAGACTTTCCGCCTGGCTGATGATCGCAGGAGCCTGGCTGATCGGTATGGATGCAAAAAATGCAAAGAAAATCTATCTTCGCGACCGCAGAAAACACGCCAGCCCGAACTCTGCGCAGACAGAAGCTGTGATGGCCGGTGCACTGGATATCCAGCTGGCAGGAGATGCCTGGTATTTTGGAGAACTGCATAAAAAACCATATATCGGTGATCCAATCCGGAAAGTAGAGATTGAGGATATCATAAGATCCCATAAACTGATGTATGCAGGAACGGTACTGTCACTTGTGGTATTCGGACTGGTACGTGTTCTGGTCTGCGTGTTTATATAAATATACCGTAACTGTTCAGTACCCTCACAGTTACGAGTCAAAAAGCATTTCTAATCACCTTCGGTGATGGCATTTTGACAAAAACATGCCAAAACGATTCGCGGAATGCTACCTACTGAATAGTTACAATTGTACCAATAAAAAAACAGATACAAAAAGGAGAAACAACGGACTCATGAAAGAATACATACATGGCGGAGATATCTACCGCCACCCGGATGTGCTGGATTATTCAGCGAATATCAATCCGCTTGGAACACCGCCCGGGGTCATCCGGGCGGCAAAAGACAGCATGGAACGGGTCTGCCATTATCCTGATGCCTGTCAGGAAAAGCTGAAGCAGGCGCTGGCGGAATATGAACAGGTTCCGGTGGAATGGCTGATCTGTGGAAACGGGGCGGCAGAACTGATCTTTGCACTGGTGCAGGCGGTAAAGCCGAAAAGAGCGCTGGTACTGGCACCTACCTTTGCAGAATATGCCCAGGCATTGGAAGCTGTGGGATGTGAGGTGAACAGAGAGATCCTGAAAAAAGAAGATGGATTTACTTTGCAGGACAGGATTCTGGACAGACTGCAAAAAGAAGATCTGCAAATGGTTTTTCTGTGTAACCCCAACAACCCGACCGGTATTCTGATGGATCCGAAACTTCTTCGAAAGATTGTAACCCTCTGCGAAAAACGACAGATTTATCTGGTGGTGGATGAATGTTTTCTTGATTTTGTTCCGGAACCGGAAGTACATACCTTAAAAGGTGAACTGAAAGGAAAGAAGTATCTGTTTCTTCTGAAAGCATTTACCAAACGATATGCGATGGCAGGATTACGACTGGGCTATGGAATTACGTCCGGCGAAACACTGATGACACAGATCGAAGCTCAGCTGCAGCCGTGGAATGTATCCACACCGGCGCAGGAAGCCGGAACTGCGGCGCTGAGGGAGACAGCTTATGTGGAGAAGGCGAGAACACTGATCTTTCAGGAACGGCAATTTCTGCGGGAGAAACTGATGAAAATGGGATATCCGGTGCTGAACTCCCAGGCAAATTATCTGTTTTTTGAGGGAGAGCCTGATCTGTATGAAAAACTTCTGCAGGAAGGTGTGATGATCCGGGACTGCAGCAATTATCCCGGACTCTGGAAAGGCTGTTACCGGATCGCAGTAAAGCTGCATACAGAAAACGAACAATTATTAGAAAAGATTCGGAAAGTGAGGAGATAAATCATGGCAAAAGCAATTATGATACAGGGAACCATGTCCAACGCAGGAAAGAGCCTGCTGGCAGCCGGACTGTGCCGGATCTTTAAACAGGATGGCTATCGGGTGGCACCGTTTAAATCACAGAATATGGCACTGAATTCCTTTATCACAGAAGAAGGACTGGAGATGGGACGGGCACAGGTGATGCAGGCGGAAGCGGCAGGCATTAGGCCGTCTGTTCTGATGAATCCGATCCTGTTAAAGCCCACCAATGATGTGGGCAGCCAGGTGATCGTAAACGGTGAAGTCCTTGGAAATATGAGTGCACGGGATTATTTCGCATACAAAAAGAAACTGATCCCGGATATTATGAAGGCCTATGATACGCTGGCAGCAGAAAATGATATCATTGTCATTGAAGGCGCGGGAAGTCCGGCGGAGATTAACTTAAAGCAGGATGATATCGTCAATATGGGGATGGCCAAGCTTGCAAAAGCACCGGTGCTTCTGGTCGGAGATATCGACCGCGGCGGCGTATTTGCCCAGCTGATCGGTACGGTGATGCTTCTGGAAGACGAGGAAAAAGAGATGGTAAAGGGTCTGATCATCAACAAATTCCGAGGGGACAAAACCATTCTTGATCCCGGTGTGGAGATGCTGGAAGAACGAAGCGGCATCCCGGTAGTTGGCGTGGCACCGTACCTGCAGATCGAGGTGGAAGACGAAGACAGTCTGACGGAGCGGTTTGACAGTCAGCAGGAGGTGGGACAGATCGATATCGCGGTGATCCGGGTTCCACGGATCTCTAACTTTACAGATTTTAATCCATTTGAAAATATTCCGGGTGTGTCTCTTCGATATGTAAAGCACATCCATGAACTGAAGCATCCGGATATGGTGATTCTCCCGGGAACAAAAAATACTATGGGAGACCTGCAGTGGATGCGGGAGAGCGGCATGGAGGCGGCAGTCCTCAAACTGGCAGCAGCAGGAACAGTGATCTTCGGTGTCTGTGGCGGCTACCAGATGTTAGGGGAAACACTTTCCGATCCGGACGGTGTGGAAGCGGGCGGAACCATGAAAGGGATGGGACTGCTTCCGATGGATACCGTATTTGCAGACGGAAAGACCAGAACCAGAGTCAGTGGTATATTCGGACCGGTAGAGGGCGAACTTTCCCAGCTTTCCGGCGTGGAGCTGGAAGGGTATGAGATTCATATGGGTGTGACGACTTTACATGAAGGGGCATCCCCGCTGACAACGATCCGGGATCATGCAAAGACCACAGAGGAAAAACAGGATGGTGCGTATACTTCCCGTGTCTATGGCACCTATGTTCACGGTGTATTTGACAAAGAAGGTGTGGCGGAGGCTGTGATCCGGGCACTGGGAAAAAAGAAGGGAATTGATACCTCAGAGATGAAAGGTGTGGATTTTCAGACATTCAAGGAGACACAGTATGATATTCTGGCAGCAGCGCTGCGGGAACATCTGGATATGAAGGCAATATATGAGATTCTGGAAGCAGGGGTATAAGTTATGAAAATAGAACTGGAAAATGTAAAACCAAGAGATATTGAACGCAGAAGCTTTGAGATCATCACGGAAGAACTGGGCGACCGGAAACTGGACCCGGACAAAGAACTGATCATCAAACGCTGTATCCATACAAGTGCAGACTTTGAATATGCGGACAGTCTGTGCTTTTCTGACAATGTCGTGGCAAAAGCCATGGATGCGATCCGCCAGGGTGCCTGCATCGTTACGGATACCCAGATGGGCAGATCAGGCATCAACAAACGTGCCCTCGCCCGTTACGGCGGAGAGGTTTACTGCTTCATGTCCGATGAGGATGTGGCAGCCACAGCGAAGGCAAACGGAACCACAAGAGCCACTGCAAGTATGGATAAGGCAGCACAGCTGGACAAACCACTGATCTTTGCAATCGGTAACGCTCCGACTGCTCTGGTACGTCTCTACGAACTGATCGAAGAGGGAAAACTGAATCCGGCACTCATCATCGGAGTCCCGGTAGGATTCGTCAACGTGGTACAGTCCAAAGAACTGATCATGAAAGCGGATGTTCCATATATCGTGGCACGGGGAAGAAAAGGCGGAAGCAATATCGCAGCATGCATTTGCAATGCATTATTGTATATGATCGATGATCGGAGAGATTAGACGATAATAGAAAATACCTATGCGTGATAAAATATTGTGCAAGGAAAGCACCTATGACAGGGTAAGGCAGCCTCCCGAGGTTATGCTACCGCTTGGCGGAATACATAAGAAGGAAGATGGCGCGAGGACAGGCGATAAAGAATATGAAACAAGAGCTACAAAGAAAAACAATAAACCAATTCCCATACGGCGAAGCCCACATGCACATTTTCATGAACGGCACAGACTATAAAAAAGCCGTAGCCGACCAGAAAAATGGTGTCTGCGACCGGGTGATCCACGCGCATCTTGCGGAATACCGGAAACGCGGAATCACCTGGCTGCGGGAAGGCGGGGATATCTACGGAACATCAAAACGGACGATGGAACTGGCACCTGCCTATGGGATCACCTACCGGACACCGATCTTTGCCATTCACAAAAAGGGGCACTACGGAGCGATCGTGGGAAGAGGTTACGAAACCATGCAGGAGTACAGGGAATTGATCAGAGATCTGCGCCGGCAGGGCGGACACTTCGTGAAAATTATGATCTCCGGCATCATGGACTTTACTCATGGAGGCCTGACGGAACCTTCACTTGCCGACGGTGAGATCCGCGAACTGATCCATATTGCCCATGAAGAAGGTTTCCCCGTCATGGCACATACAAACGGCAGTCAGGCAGTCCGGGCAGCAGCTCTCGCAGGTGTGGACAGTATCGAACATGGAAACTTCTGCGACGAAGATGCGCTTCAGGCACTTGCAGCTTCCGATGCTGTCTGGGTACCTACGATAGTAACAGTAAAAAATCTTCTCGGAGACGGACGGTTTCCGGAACAAGTAGTGAAAAATATCTGGGAAGGACAGAAAAAAGCATTACTCCGCGGGTATCAGCTCGGAGCAAAACTTGCTCTCGGAAGTGATGCCGGAGCCTATCGTGTCCTCCACGGTCAGGGACTTCTTGATGAATACCGGGCTTTCCGGGAGATTCTGGAAGAAGACTTCCCGGACTGGGAAAAGCGGATCCGAAACGGTGACCGGCTGATAAAAGAAAGATTTTCTTAGAACGTGTCTGAAAAAGAACCCTACAGGCAGGAATTCCCGGTTGCAAAAAAATAAAAAGCTGTTATAATAAAGAAGATTTTAATTAGTATAAAAATGCACTCACACTGTATAGATATGCAGAAGGATGAATCAGCCGGAAAACTATATGCAGATTCGTGAGTACACAAGAATAACAGGAGGATAAGAGTATGAAAAAGGCAGTTGTATTTGCACTGACAGGTATTATGGCAGTATCCATGTTCGGATGCGGCAGCAAAAAACAGGTAGAGGTATCCAGTGTTGATGATCTGAAAGATCTGACCATCGGTGTGCAGACCGGTACTACCGGAGACAGCTATGCCAGCGATGCAGTAGCAAGTGATTCTCAGATGAAACGTTATAACAAAGGTGCGGATGCCATCCAGGCTCTGAAGACCGGTAAGATCGATGCGGTTGTGATCGACTCTCTGCCGGCTCAGAAGTTTGTAGATGCCAACGATGATCTGAAGATCGTAGAAAATATCTGGGAACCGGAAGAATATGCGATCTGTCTGAAAAAAGGAAATACAGAACTGACAGAGAAAATGAATGCGGCCATCAAGGAACTGAAAGAGGATGGAACTCTGGATAAGATCATGGCAAACTACATCGGTGATGACCAGGGAAGCTATCAGTACGAGACTCCGGAAGGAACCGAGTATACCAATGGTACTCTGACCATGGCTACCAACGCAGAATTCGAGCCATGGGAGTATAAAGAAGGAGATAATATCGTAGGAATCGATGCAGATATGGCGAAAGCAATCTGCGACAAGATGGGTTATGATCTGAAGATTGACGATATGGCATTCGAATCTATCCTGGCAGCAGTTTCCAGTGGTAAGGCTGAATTTGGTGCGGCTGGTATGACTGTGACAGATGAGAGAAAAGAGAGTGTTGATTTTACGGATACTTATGCGAATGCGTCTCAGGTTGTGATTGTTAGAAAATAAATGAGTGGATACCCGGGTGGGGTTCGCTTGATATTTCAATACTCCGACCCGCTCCCGCTCAGCTGACACTGGCAGCGGTACTAAGGCAGCAAAATACGCTGCCTAAGGACCGGCCGTGTCAGATGGTCTGCGTATTGAAATATCAAGCGAACCTTCGCAGGCGGGAGGTAAGAAAATATATTTTCTGACAATTGGGGATGGCTTTTATGTTAGTGAGGTTTAGTAAGGTGAAAGATAATCCCCGGGATATGAGAGATGAAGTAAAAAATATACGAAAAGACCTTGTAAAAGGAGTGTAAGGGAAACGATATGGGATCTTTAAGTCATTGGGTTCACAGGTATTTTGTGGATAATGGGGCTTCCAGTTGGTGGTTGACGGGTTTGCGGAATACGTTGCTGATTACGGTGCTGGCACTTTGTATTGGTGTGGTGCTTGGGTTTACGGTGGCGATTATCCGGTCGACTTATGAGCAGACAGGAAAGCTGAAGGTGCTGAATGCGATCTGTAAGGTGTATCTGAGTGTTATCCGTGGTACGCCTACGATGGTTCAGGTGTTGATATTTAACTTTGTTATATTTGCTTCCATCGCGGTGAATGAAGTTATCGTTGGTGGTGTGGCATTTGGTATTAACTCCGGTGCGTATGTGGCGGAGATCGTGCGGTCGGGTATCATGTCCATCGATAAAGGACAGATGGAGGCCGGACGGAGTCTGGGACTTAGTTCCGGACAGACGATGAAGCTGATCATTATGCCCCAGGCATTTAAAAATGTGCTGCCGGCACTGATCAATGAGATGATCGTGCTGCTGAAAGAGACATCTATCATCGGTTACATCGGTATGACGGATATCACGAAAGCAGCGACACTGGTACAGAGCCGTACATACGAAGCCTTTGTACCGTTGATCGCAGCTGCAGTATTTTACTGGGTGCTGGTAACGATTCTGACATACTTTATGGGTAAACTGGAGAGGAGGTTGAGAAAAAGTGACCGCAAATAAAGGAAAAGTTTTATTGCAGGTACAGGGACTGGAGAAGAAGTTTGATGATAACCAGGTTCTGGACGGTATCACCACAGATATCTGTCAGGGTGAAGTGGTAGCAGTCATCGGCCCATCCGGTTCCGGAAAATCTACCTTTCTTCGTTCTCTGAACCTTCTGGAAGTTCCAACCGGCGGAAAGATTCTTTTTGAAGGTGTGGATATTACAGATCCGAAGGTTGATATCAACCGCCACCGTCAGAAAATCGGTATGGTATTTCAGCAGTTCAATCTCTTTCCGCATAAGACAGTAAAAGAGAATATCATGCTGGCTCCTGTGACACTGGGACTGATGAAAGAAGAGGAAGCTTCTGAGAAAGCAGAAGAACTCCTTGCCCGTGTGGGTCTTCCGGACAAAGCAGATGCTTACCCGGACAGCCTTTCCGGTGGACAGAAACAGCGTATCGCCATCGCGCGTGCCATGGCGATGAATCCGGATGTGATGCTCTTCGATGAGCCGACTTCCGCGCTGGATCCGGAGATGGTTGGAGAAGTACTGGAGATCATGAAAGAACTGGCACAGACAGGAATGACCATGGTAGTTGTTACCCATGAGATGGGATTCGCCAGAGAAGTGGCCACCAGAGTAATTTTCATCGATGAAGGAAAGATCCAGGAAGAGAATACACCGGATGAATTCTTTGCACACCCGAAGAATCCGAGACTGCAGGAGTTCTTATCAAAAGTATTGTAACAGAAAACAGGCAATGACCGGAAAAGGTCATTGCTTATTTTACTTACAGGAAATTACTTTCATGTAAAGAAAAAAACATTCCGCGAGGATACGCAAGGCACATTTTTGGTTCTCTATAGTTTGTACAAAAAAATAACAGATTCAGAACTGAATATTTATAAAACGACGAAAAATGGTAATTCATGTTAAAAAAATTGCATTTATATTGAAAATGCACAAACCTAGTGTTATACTTTCGGATAGTATGATAAATATGTGAAAAAAAGTAATGAGAGAACAAAAGTAAAGTTCTCGTTTTCTGAGGGGGAAACAGAAAGATGTACAAAAAAGGCTCGAAGGGCTGGTTAAAACACTTTGATTTTATTTTGCTGGATATGATCTGTCTTCAGATCGCATTCCTGCTTGCCTATGTGATCCGTCATGACAGCGGCAGTCCCTACATAGTTCCACTATATCGGAACATGGCGATTTTTATGGAACTGCTGGATATCATCGTGATGTTTTTCTATGAGACATTATCCAATGTTTTGAAACGGGGATATTTCAGGGAGTTTGCAGTGACGGTAAAGCATGTGCTCCTTGTGGAACTGTTCTCGGTGCTGTATCTGTTTACGATGCAGGAAGGTCAGGCGTACTCCAGAACCGCACTATATCTGACCGGTGTGATCTATGCGATTCTCACTTACATTGTCCGGATCATCTGGAAAAAAATTCTTCGAAGCAGGATGAGTGAAGGAAACCGTTCTCTGTTGGTCGTGACGACAAAAGATATGGCAGAGCAGGTCGTTCATAATATCCGGGAGAATAACTATGAACGCTTTGCTTTATCCGGTCTGGTAATTATCGATGATGATCTCTGCGGTACGAAAATCGCAGGCGTTCCGGTAGTAGCCAACGAAGAAAATGCAGCTGCTTATGTCTGCCGGGAGTGGATCGACGAGGTATTTGTCATTCCGGCAACCGATGTTCCCTATCCGTATGCTCTGATGGAACAGTTTGCGGAAGCGGGTGTGACGGTACATCTGAACCTGGCGAAAGTCTCCGAGGCGATGGGCGGTAAAAAACAGCTGGTGGAAAAAGTCGGACCCTATACCGTACTGACAACCAGTATCAACTATGCATCCACAAAACAGTTGTTTATGAAACGCGCGATCGATATCGCCGGTGGCCTGTTGGGCTGTCTGCTGACTTTACTGATCACTTTGTTCGTGGGTCCTGCTATTTACCTGAAGTCCCCGGGTCCGATCTTCTTTGCCCAGGAGCGTGTCGGTAAAAACGGTAAGAAATTCAAAATGTACAAATTCCGCAGCATGTATATGGATGCAGAAGAACGGAAAGCCGAACTGATGAAACAGAACCGTGTCAGCGACGGCATGATGTTCAAGCTGGACTTTGATCCCCGTGTCATCGGTAATGAAATCCTGCCGGACGGAACGAAGAAAACCGGCATCGGTAACTTCATCCGCGTCACCAGCCTGGATGAATTCCCACAGTTCTTTAATGTACTGAAAGGTGATATGAGCATCGTAGGAACCCGTCCACCGACACTGGATGAGTGGAATAAATATGAACTCCATCACAGAGCGAGACTTGCGATCAAACCGGGCATTACGGGTATGTGGCAGGTTAGTGGAAGAAGCGAGATCACCGATTTCGAAGAAGTTGTAAAACTGGATACGGAGTATATCAGTGAGTGGAATGTAGGAATGGACATTAAGTTACTCTGGAAGACGGTGGTTTCGGTAATTAAGCGGGATGGGTCGATGTAAGAGAGGGTAAAAAGAGTATAAGGATGTGCAGGTGTAGTTTGTCCTTTTCAAGGACAAACTACATTAGAATGTAAATAGATAAGTTATAAATATAGAAAGGAAAAAGCGTGAGAAAGAAACTTAAAGTGTGTTTAGTAGGGTCTTCGGGTGGTCACTTGACGCATTTATATATGTTGAAACCATTTTGGCAGGATAAAAATCGTTTTTGGGTGACGTTCGATAAGGAAGATGCAAGGAGTCTGTTAGAATGTGAAAAGATGTACTCCTGTTATTATCCAACTAATAGAAGTATAAAGGCTTTGATAAAAAACACTGTCATTGCATGGAAAGTTTTGAATAAAGAGAAACCTGATTTGATTATTTCATCTGGGGCTGCGGTGGCTGTGCCATTCTTTTATCTTGGAAAGATGATGGGAGCAAAATTAATTTATATTGAAGTATTTGATCGCATTGACAAACCTACGATGACAGGGAAAATGGTCTATCCGATTGTTGATAAATTTATTGTACAGTGGGATGAACAAAAGAAAGTGTACCCAAAAGCAATTAATTTAGGTAGTATTTTTTAAGAGGAAAAAAGATGATATTTGTAACGGTAGGAACACACGAACAACCGTTTAATAGGTTGATAAAAGCGGTAGATGAATTAAAAAGAGATGGAGTTATTACTGAAGATGTCATGATGCAGACTGGATTCAGTACATATGAGCCTCGATATTGTAAATGGAGCAAACTTATTTCCTATCAGGATATGGTAAAAAATGTAGAGAATGCACGTATTGTAATAACACATGGCGGGCCAGCAAGCTTTATCATGCCTTTACAAATTGGTAAAACACCTATCGTGGTACCTCGTCAGCATAAATTTGAGGAACATATAAATGATCATCAGGTGGAGTTTGCTAGAAATGTTGTCGAAAGAATGGGAACAATCATTTTAGTAGAGGATATAGAAAAGCTTGGAAAAATCATAACAGAGTATGATGAAATTGTCTCTGGTATGCGACATAGAATGTGTAGCAACAATAAGAACTTTTGTGTGAAGTTAGAAAACATAGTTGCGGATTTAACTCATGATTAAACAATAAAAAAGGAGACAAAAAATGTCTAGGAACGTGAAAATAATTGCAAATTACTTACCTCAGTATCATCAAATTCCAGAAAATGACAAATGGTGGGGGAAGGGATTTACAGATTGGATTGCAGTAAAAAATGCGATGCCTCTATACGATAATCACAATGAACCGCGTGTTCCCTTAAATGATAATTATTATGATCTTTCAGAGGTTGAATCTCTGAGATGGCAAGCTAAAATCGCAAAGGATTATGGTGTATATGGTTTTGGAATTTATCATTACTGGTTTTCGGATGAGATGAATTTATTAGAAACTCCTTCTGAACTTATTTTGAAAAATAAAGATATAGATATTCATTTCATGTTTATCTGGGATAATTTTTCTTGGAAAAGGACATGGAGTAAACTTTCAAATGGTGCGGCATATGCGCCAGCATTTGATGGTTCTCCGAATGGTGATGATGAAGAAAATTCTGGAATTTTGGCAGAACTGAAATATGGTACTAAGGAAAATTGGAAAAATCATTTTGACTATCTACTGAAGTTCTTTAATGATGAAAGATATATAAAGGTTGATAATAAACCCGTTTTTTCCTTTTATCAAGCTCGCAATAATTTTCCTGTTATAAAAGAAATGACAGAGTATTGGAATGAATTAGCTAAAGAAAATGGATTTGCGGGGATTTTATGTTTAAGTAAAGATATTTTATATCCAGTGAAGTTGGAAAAACGTATGAAATACAGCCCGTTTCAAATGACAACGCCATTGCTGTTTTTGAAATATAAAATAAAATCTAGAATTTTTCAGAAAAAAAATGAGATAGCAATTTGGAACTATGATGAGGTTTGGCGAGATATTTTATTTGAGGCTAAAGTCGCTGCAAAGGATGCATATCTTTGTGGCTTTGTTGACTATGATGATTCGCCTAGAAGAGGTAAAAAAGCAAGAATTATTGTTGGTGCAACTCCTGAGAAGTTTAAAAAATACATGAAGAAGTTAATTTGCTTATCAGAAAAACAAAATAAAGAATTCGTTTTTTTAATGGCATGGAATGAATGGGGAGAGGGATCATATTTAGAACCGGATACTACTAATGGATATGGATATCTTGAGGCAATTAGGAGTATTGTGCAAAATGAGGAAAATTAATAATTATTAAAAAAACATTAGCATTTGATTTTTATAATTATTACAAGAAACACAGATTTCAAAATCAATGGAGAATGACTAATTCTCATAACATAACAACTGTTAATAACATTTTTAATCCTTCACTAGTCAAAGTGGGAAATAATACTTATGGAGAATTAAATGTCATCTCATTTGCAAATAAATCAAAATTAACAATCGGGAATTTTGTGTCAATTGCACAAGAGGTTGCGTTTATTTTAGATGCTGAACATTATACAGATCATTTATCTACATATATTTCCTTTTCCAAACGCTTCTTCATATTGCAAATGAAGAAGCGTTTGGAAAAGGAAATATATGTATTGACGATGATGTATGGATTGGATATAGATCAATTATTATGTCAGGAGTAAATATTGGAAAAGGAGCAGTAATTGCCGCCGGTAGTGTTGTGACTAAAGATGTTCCTCCATATGCCATAGTGGGGGGATACCAGCAAGAGTACTAAAATACAGGTTCAATGAAGAAATTTGTGACGAATTAATGCAGATTGAGTTTGAAAATCTCACAGAAGAATTTGTAAAACGCAATATAGACAATTTATACTGTAAAATCGATGATGTAAGCACGATTACAGAGATAATTAATAATATGGGATGAATTTGAAGGTATACCTATTTGTTTGTCTCATACAAGAAAGGAAGAAAATGAAAGAAATATCATTTTTAACATTGCATCCAGAAGGGACAAATGTGGATTTAACAAAAGACGAAGGACAAATCCCATATACATTGTCAAAAATGGGTATAGATGCTACTATTGTTACTTCATATATTGATAAAACTACAGCAAATCTTAAAAATGTTCCAGGGTTAAATGTAAAACATTTCCCTTTGATATTTAATAGTTCAATTACTGGATTAGTGTATATTCTGTTACATGCAAAAAAAATCGACTGGTTGAATATATATTTTGCTGGAAGAAAGGCGTATTTATGGTCAAAACTCTATAAAACCATTAATCGTAAGGGGAATGTTTATCTAAAATTAGATATGGATTTTCGTAGTTGTGATTTGTATGACACTAATCCGAATGAACGATATGTCTTTAGTAAATGTACCCAAATAGCAGATATAGTTTCTTCTGAAAGTAAAGCAATAAAGGAAAGAATTCAAAAATATGCTAAAAAAGAAATAGTAGTTATTCGTGATGGCTTGGCTGAAAATGAATGTAAACCTAAAATTGATATGAAAAGAGATAATACTTTTATTACAGTTGCACGTTTAGGAACAAAACAAAAGGCCACAGATATATTATTAGAAGCATTTGCGAAAAGTGCTTCTTATCATAATTGGGATTTATTATTGGTAGGTAGTGTTGAAGACGATTTTAGACCCTATATAGATAAATTTTTCAAGAACCACCCGATGTTAGAAAGAAGAGTAAAATTTGTAGGGGTAATAACAGATCGTAATGTATTGTATGAGAAATATTGTACGTCAAAGGTTTTTGTCTTACCTTCAAGGTGGGAAAGTTATGGAATTTCAGCAGTTGAAGCGTTAAATTGTGGTTGCTACTTGCTTTTATCAGACAGCATTCCGCCAGCTAATGAGATGACAAATAATGGAAAATATGGTTGCGTTGTAGAGGCTGAAAATATTGATGATTTGACAAGAAATATAATCGATATGACAAAACGAGAATATGATCAAAATGAAATTAATGAGATGGTAAAATATGCAGGAGAGGAATTTTCTTGGGAAAGGATTTGTAAAAAACTATTAGTAGAAATGAGAAGAGTTTCGAAAAAAGGAGATATATAGTGTGAATGCAATAAAGCGATTAGTTAAACCATTATATTATAAGTTATTGGACATTCAGTGTGTTTTGCAAAGAACAGTTTTTTCGTATTTCCATAGGTTGAGCATTCCTATTAATAGGCATATAAAAATAGAATCGAATGTAAAATTTTATAATGATACAAGAGTTATATATTATGATGGAAATATGAAGATTGGCCCTAATACAGAAATATGTTGTTTTTCAAAATTTATTATTGGAGGGGGAGAGTTAAGAATAGGCGAAAATTGCCTTTTGGGAGAATATGGAATTTAAAACATTTTTGCTGATGTGATAATCGGAAATGAAGTTATGACAGCTGATAGAGTAAGTTTTGTTACAAACATACATCATTACGAGGATATAGATGTTTCAATCAAGTGTCAGCGAAGTTCCAGTAAAAAAATTGTAATTGGTGATGGGACATGGATAGGAATGAATGCAACTATACTAGCTGGCACACAAATAGGTAAAAATTGTGTTGTAGCTGCACATAGTGTAGTTAAGGGAAATTTTCCGGATTATTGTGTGATAGGAGGAATTCCTGGAAGGATACTAAAAATATACAATTTTCAATCAGAAAAATGGGAAAGTTGCAAATAATAATTTAGAACTAATTACTTAATTGATTTTGACAGGGAACAAGGGGAATATATGTGTAGTTATTTAATCTCAGTGATAGTGCCGGTTTATAATTGTGAAAAATATTTGACAAGAGGAATAGATTCCCTTGTTAATCAAACGTATTTTGAAAAATTAGAGATTATTTTTGTGAATGACGGTTCTACCGATAAGAGTGAATTAATAATCGACTCTTATGTAAGTAGATATAACAATATGCGTTTGTTTACACAATGCAATAAAGGTGTTTCAGCTGCTAGAAATACAGGAATAGAAAAAAGTAATGGTTCATACATAGCATTTTTTGATGCAGATGATGTTGCAGAACCTAAACTCTATGAAACGTTATATAAATTACTAATAAATAATGAAGCAGATATTAGTATTGTTGATTACAGTATGATTTTTTTAGATGGCACCAGTAAAAAGCATAGAGATAATTGTTTTAAAATATTAAGCGATAAATCAGATATACTGCAAAGCTTTTTTTGCAGTAATCTTATTTGTACAAATCCTGTAGACAAGCTGTTTACACGAAAGGCAATTGAAAATGTACATTTTCCTGAAGGATATGCAATTGGTGAAGATATGTTTTTTGTGTATAAATCTTTATGTACAGCAAAAAAGATAGTTATTGATTCATCACAGGTACTGTACAAATATTGTATTCACCATGGGTCAGCAATGAAAACTTCCTTTTCAGATAAAAACTTTGATTCAGTTCAGCTTGCAAAAATGATTATGGATGAATTTGATAAAAAAGAAAAAATATATAATTACGCTGAGGCAAATTATATTCATGAGATATGTAAGATGCTAGGATTGTTATATAGTGGCAAAGTAGAAAATAAATACTATTGTAAGGCTAGCGTATACATTCAGATTCTTAAAAACTATAGCATATTTAAGGCAATTAAGTACATGGATAAAAAGCATTTTTTTGCTCTAGAGTTAATGAAACTGTCTCCATATGCGTATAATTTTGTTTATAGAATAATGAAGGTAGGATAGATATGAAGTTCAAACTAAAATGCTTTAGATCTAAATATATGTTGGATTATTGGCTAATTATGATTACGCCTGTTATTGATACCATCAATGGTCTTTATATCTTGAAATATGGAGCTACTGGGTTTTCGATTGGGACAATATATAGACTTTTGTTACTTATTTACGTGATTAGTAGGATAAGCAATAAAAAAACTCTGTTAATTCAGTTCTTGCCACTTCTCTATTTTCCAATAATTGGGCTTTCTCGTGGAGAAAATAATTTATTTGGCTGTTTTACATATGCTACAAAATGGATATTGCCAATTACACTTATATTATATTATGGTTTGGCAAAGAACGATAAAAATGAAATAGAAAAGTGTTTAAAAAAATCAATTGGATTTTGGTGCAAATTTGTTCCGCTATCTTTAATTATTGAATATTTGTTAGACCTAGGAGAATTATCATATTACGATGCTGGTTTTAAAGGACTTTATTATTCGACTAATGATATTGCATTGGTACTGATAGTTTGTTTTATATATGTGCTCTGGGAAACAATTAATATTGATATACATAATGTGGTGTGGTGTATTGCAGGTTTCGTTGCAATTATGATCTTATCCACAAAATCTTCAATCATTTTTGCTTTGATTTCATTAGTGTACATACTTATTCTTAGTAAGAAAATAAAAATACGTCATATAGTTTCAATATCCGTAATTCTGTTTGTCGTATGGAAAATTGCAAACATCGGGACACAATTTAGTGATATTATGACCCGTTATTTCACGATGTGGCAAGGAACGTTAGGAAATAAATGGTTAGATCGTCTATTGATCTTTGCAACTAGTGGCAGAACTAGTAGGATTCCAACATACTTTAGTGAAATATACAAGCATGGAATTTTAATAATCAATTTTTTATTTGGTTGGATTACGCCAGATAATGCACATGTGATCGAGATGGATTGGCATGATTTACTTTGCCAATATGGAATAAGCGGATTTCTAATTTGCCTTTGCGAATACGGATATCTTTTAATGAAATGCAAATCAAAAGCACAACCGTATTTTTATATAGTCATAGTTTGTTTGATATATTCCATCTTGGCGGGACATGTAATCAGTGGTGCGTTTTCAGGAACAGCATTTGCATTAGTGTTTTCTCTCTTATTGTTGGAGTCGAGAAAATCATATAATGTAGGAGGAAACGGTGAGAACTGTAACACACAAAAAAGAGTATAGATGAGATTATAAGTATAATTTGAGTGCATTTGTACGAAACAGCAAGAAAAGGAGAATGTTCGTAATGATTAAAATTGCTATTTTTACATACTATGGATTAGACAGGGGAGGAACAGAGAAGTTTCTTCAGACTGTAGCGGCTCTTTTACCTAAGAATAAATATATCGTAGATTATTATTATATTGATAGTATTCCACAAAAAGTCAGTCAAGTAAAGAAAGCATATTTGATTAGTAATGATGTCAATTTAATTCCTTATCATTGCGAAAAAATAGAGGTGAAAAAGAGATATGTTTATCAGAAAAATAGTACTTTTTTTGAGGTTTTTAAGGGTGCAGACATTATATTAACAGGAAGCTCAGGGTTTACAGAGCAGATATTAGAAAAAATAACACACACACCTATTGTACAAACAATACACTATGTTGATGGAGCAGACAATCAATATAATATATCTAGAGTGTTACATATTTCAAAATTCAGTGAAAATATGTGGATAAAAAAGGGCGGAGATAGGCTGAGAACTGAATTGATTTCTCATCCAATCATTATTCCTGAATATAACAAAGTGGATATTAGAGAAAAGCTAGGGATAGAATCAGACAAATTTATTTTTGGATTACATCAACGTGATAATGATTATATTTTTTCTGATATCCCGCTTAAAGCTTATGCGGAAATAGAAAATACTCATTCTGCTTTTATTATATGTGGGGGGAGTCAAAAGTATAGAGAACAAGCAAAACAATTGGGTTTGAAAAGTGTTTATTTTATAGATGCAACAGATTCAAATGATATTATTTATAGTTTTCTTGATTCATTAGATGTCTATGCCCATGGAAGATATGATGGTGAACTTAATTCAACGGCATTAGCAGAAGCAATGTATTTTGGCTTGCCTATAATTACGCATCCTTCAGAAATTTATAATGGCCAGTTGGAAGTAATTGATGGAAATGGTTTTGTTGCAGATACATATGAAGAGTATGCAAAAAAAATGAAATTATTAATGCAAGATAAAAAAGTATACAGATCATGTGCTGATGGTTCGAGAAAAATGTTTTTAAAAAAATATGAACCAAATGAACAGATTTCAAAGTTAATGGATATTTTTGATGACGTCTTAAGCAACCCTTATACGCATAGAATCAGGAGAGTTATTTTTTCTGGCATAAATAAAAGTTATGTTCTGATAAAGAAAATAATGGCAAGTAGATTGATTAATAAAGGGACAAAATAAAAGAGTAGACTAATTCTCATGAAAAAATGTGGAGATGTTGCAGTTTACGGATTTCAGTGAACACTGTTCCGTTTTACGATAAAAATGGTCGGCTCTCTACAGTCTTTAATTAAGTCAATGGCAAGGGTTAAAGCTGTCATAAATACATTTCAGACTGTTGAGTGTGGTAATCAAGCAGGAGAAGAAAGAATTGATCTGCTAATACCTATTCATTCAGTGGTTGGTCAATTCAGAAACATAGTTGCTGAGATCTACAAACACAAACCCAACCGTTTAACTTTGCAATATGCTAAAATTTTATAAACAGTTTTAGGTTAAATGAAAGGAATGTTGCAGATGAAAAGAAAAAATGGTAAAAGCTTAGTGAAAAACGCAAGCTTGAATGTAATAAAACAAATTTGTACACTTGCTTTTTCATTAATTACTTTTCCATATGTTTCAAGAGTATTAGGTGATATAGCTTATGGAAGATATTCATTTGCTGCTTCAATTATAGAGTATTTATTGATTTTTTCTGCTTCGGCAGGAGGAGCGTATGCTATAAGAGAAGGGGCACGGATTAAAAATAACGATAGGGAATTAAGTGCTTTTGCATCTGAGATTTTTTCAATCAGTTGTTTGTTTAATGTGATAGCGTATATTGTTTTGTTTTTCCTGATTGCGTTATGGCCGAAATTGTATTCATATAAAGGATTGCTGATTATTTTGAGCTTGAGATTAATGGCAACTACCATTGGAGTCGAATGGATATTTAATATTTTTGAAGACTTTAAAAACATAACTATCAGACAAATTGTAGTTCAAGGATTAGGACTTTTATTGACGCTAATTTTAGTACATACAAATAAGGATGCGAATTTATATGCGGTTGCTACTGTTATTGCAATGAGCGGTGCAAATGTAATTAACTTTATGGTAAGTAGAAAATATGTAAAACTTACTTTTACAACATCACTAAGGCTTAAGAAACATCTTAGACCAATAATGATGATTTTATGTTATTCGGCAATGATTACAATTTATTCGAATTCAGATATCATTATGCTTGGAGTGATAAAAAACGATTCCGTTGTTGGTGCATATAGTGTAGCAGCGAAAATATATGGTATAGCAAAAAACATATTTATAGCAGCTCTAACTGTGCTTTTGCCTAGAATATCTTCGTATCTCGGAAATAATGAATTGACAAAAATGAAAGCGATTATCAATAAAACTCTTAATTTTTTATTGATAGGACTGGCTCCTGCAATTGCTCTTCTGATTTTTTATGCAAAACAGATTATTATGTTAGTGGCAGGTAAAGATTACATACAAGGTGCTGAATCCTTGAAGCTTTTAAGCGTAGCACTGCTGTTTGCAATTGTAAGTTCTTTACTAACTACAAATATAATGATTCCTAATAGACAAGAGGACAAGATCACAGTGATTGTTGCGATTAGCGCAATAACAAATGTGCTTTTGAATTTCTGCCTCATTCCTATTTGGGGAGCATCGGCCGCAGCTTTAACTACAGTTATTGCTGAATTGATAGTATGTGCTGGAGCGTTAATTTTTACAGAAAAATATATTGAATTTAAAAATATAATAACGATGCTCTTAAAAATTCTATTATCGTGCATAGGCATGATTTTGACTTTGGTATTTATTTCGGGCTTACAAATTAATAATATCATAGAACTTTTCTTAGGATCAATCATATCTTGTTTGATTTATATAGTTTGTTTAGTACTACTGAATTTGCGCACATTAAAAAAGTGTCTTCTTGTTGTAGTTAATAGGCAATAATTATTATGAACACAACATTATTTATCATGGCTGCTGGTATCGGTAGCAGCTTTGGAACGGGAATTAAGCAGTTGGAGTCGGTGGATATTTTTAATTATATCATCATGGTTTACTCGATCCATGATGCAATCGCGTAGTATTTATCATCCGCAAGGATATCGAGAAGGAGTTCAAAGAGGTTATCGGTGATCGCATTGTCACTATTTGTTCATCTCATAATGTAACTGTGAACTACGCTTTCTAGGATATCAGCGATATTCCAAGAGAACTTCCGGCAGACCGGACAAAACCGTGGGGAACTGGTCAGGTCGTGCCTGCAGCGAAAAATATGATTGATACTCCGTTCATCGTGATCAATGCAGATGATTACTATGGCAAAGAAGGCTTCAAGGCTGTCTATGAGTATTTGGCGAATGGCGGTAAGTCTTGTATGGCTGGATTTGTGTTGAAGAAGACACTGTCCGATAATGGTGGTGTGACTCGTGGTATCCGCAAGATGATGAGCAGAATAACCTGACTGAGGTTGTGGCGACCAAGAACATTGTAAAGACCGCAACTGGAGCAGAGGCAGACGGTGTGATTGTTGATATGAATTCTCTGGTTTCTATGAATATGTGGGGATTGACTCTTGATTTCCTGAATGTACTGGAAGAAGGCTTCAAAGAGTTCCTAGAGAAAGAAGTTCCGGGCAATCCTTTGAAAGCAGAGTATCTGATCCCTATTTTCACCGAGGAACTGTTGAAACAGGGAAAGATGCTTGTGAAGGTTCTGAAAACCAACGATACATGGTATGGCATGACCTATCATGAGGATGTTACATCTGTAAAGGACTACTTCAAGAAAATGCTGGAGAACGGCGTGTACAAGGCTGACTTGTTCAGTGATTTATGATACACTGGGAGCGGAAACTCTCTACGCTGCTCGATATTTCACACATCGCTTTGTGGTGAGCAGCAGGCAACGGCCCTATGGCCGGCTAAGAATGCGAAAGAAAAGAATTAACTGAGGAGGATACAGTCCATGAAAAGAATAGCCCTGTGTATTGGCAATGATGCGTACTCTGTTTTGCCGGCCTTGAATTGTGCGATAGCTGATGCAACAGCTATGGAAAAAGAACTAAAGAGCCTTGGCTTTGACACGGAATTAAGGACGGATCTTGATAGAACCGGTTTAGCGTAAGCGCAAAATAATTCGACGGATTGTGTTGCCCTAAAAATCATTCCATAATAATCAATAGAAAATGCAAGCATTTCACTTCATCTTCTCTTGCTAGAAATGATAGATGCGAGCATTTTACTCTATCCGATTTATGGAGGTGTGCTCATGAGAAGCAAAAGAATACCTACCGAAGAACAATACCGTCTCATCATGGAATGCCGTCAAAGTGGGTTGACAGATCATCAATGGTGTGTGGAACATGACATTAAACCGGGAACTTTTTACAACTGGGTAAAAAGGCTGCGTCAGAAAGGTTGTGTGGATTTGCCAGCGTCAACCGGACGCAGCTATCGTGCACCGGAAAGCCAGGAAGTTGTCAGAGTGGATTTTCATGATACTGACCCGCTCCCATATGAACAGCCATTAAATGTGATTCCGGTAGCTACGGAAAAAAATAACCTTTCCGTAGCAGAGCCAATGAAGCTGTCTGTAGGAAGTTTGCATCTAACAATACCAAATGGAACAGATCCTCAGCTTCTGGCTCAAACGCTTCGCATTGTGAAGGAGTTGGAATGTTAGGGGATATCACAGCCGCCGATGAAATCTATATCGTAACAGGCAGAACGGATATGCGGAAATCCATTGACGGGCTGTGTGCTATTGTAGAGAATCAACTCCATATGGATCCAAGGCGAAGCGCCCTGTATCTTTTCTGTGGAAAACGTTGTGACAGGATCAAAGCTTTGCTTTGGGAATCTGACGGATTTGTGTTGCTGTATAAACGTATGGAAGTCCAGGGCAGATTCCGCTGGCCCAGAAATCAGTTGGAAGTAAAGCAACTGACCTGGCAGCAATTCGACTGGCTCATGTCCGGTCTTGAAATCGAACAACCAAAAGCATTCAAACCTACGGAATGATTGTGTAAAACCTCTATGCCAGCCAACAAAAATGGAGAGCTTTCCACACCCTGTATCATGTCTGCAATCCCTTGTAAATACTGGGTTTTCTGCTTCTTTTTCATTGCTTTTTATGGTATAATAAGAGCAGTAAAAAAGGAGCAGAAGACATATGGCTGGTAATTCAAAAGATTCAAAAATCCTTGCGTACAAGGACATGATCAACCAACTGAATAAAACGATTTCCGCACAGACAGAACTGATCCAGTCTTTACAAAAAACATTGGAAGCAGACCGTCTGGAAAAAGAAAATCTTCGTCAGCAGATTGAATATCTCACGAAGAAGCTCTTTGGTACTTCCAGTGAAAAACGGAAAGATATCGATGGTCAGCTGAATCTTTTTGATGAAGCCGAGCAGGAAGCAGATCCGACATGGAAACAGGAACTTCCTGATGACATCACTGTTCCGGAACATAAGCGAAAAGCACGACGGACACATGCGGATCTCTTTAAAAATGTTCCTTCCTGCGACGAGATCATTTCTCTTCCGGAGGAGGAGCGGAACTGTCCAACCTGCGGAACGCAGATGGAATGTATTGGGAAAGAATTCGTCCGCCATGAATTCCGGTTTACCCCTGCCAAAGGGAAAGTAGTAAATATCTATCGTGAAACCTATAAATGCCCGGAGTGTGCCATATCAGAGGAACACCCGGATGATCAGACATTTGTCAAAGCGCCTGTTCAGGAACCATTGATCCCGGAAAGTTATGCATCGGAATCCGTTGTAGGATGGGCAATGCACCAGAAGTACCAGAATGGTCTGCCATTAAACCGGCAGGAATCGGAATGGAAGCAGCTGGGTGTCCCATTGAGCCGGGCTACGCTTGCTAACTGGATCATTTACTGTACCGAGAATTACCTCTGCCATGTTTATGATTATTTTCACCGTCAGTTACGGATGCGTAAATATCTGATGGCAGATGAAACTCGGGTTCAGGTACTGAATGAGCCGGAGCGCAATCCTGAAACAGATTCCTGGATGTGGCTCTTCCGCAGTGGAGAAGATGGGCTTCCGCCGATCCTGCTCTATCATTACACAGAGACAAGGGCAAAGTTCCATGCAGCATCTTTCCTGCAGGGGTTCCGTGGATATCTGGAGACCGACGGATACCAGGGTTATAACAATCTGCCGGATATCAAACGCTGCTCTTGCTGGGCACATGTGAGACGTTATTTCACAGATGCCATACCGAAAGGGAAAGAGTATGATTACAGCCTTCCGGCGGTGCAGGGAGTACAAT
>ERZ827037.429-NODE-429-length-55216-cov-13.306575_pt1 | contig 55216 bp, 58 predicted proteins | sample MGYA00519924_ERZ827037 | MGnify/ENA primary metagenome ERZ827037 (study PRJEB31778, sample SAMEA3449250) | human gut metagenome | biome: human gut; feature: human-associated habitat; material: faeces | place: United Kingdom | collected 2010/2012 ... | reverse complement strand
TATCGCCCATTCTTATCATAGAAGATCATATTTACAGACTTTTCTTCATAGTCTCGATTTATATTTTGATGATATTATTTATAATAGTATTTTTTATTTTGATTATGAAAAAACGCTATAAAAAAATGCCTTTTATATGTCAATTTATATTTTTTTCGCTTTTTAGCTGTTGTATTATTTCTGTTATATATATAGCGGATTTAATTTATACAATTTATATGTTAACAATAGCATTCGCAATTATTTCTGCCATTTTAATTAAACGAAGACGTTATAAAGTAATGCCTTTTACATGTGTAATTATATTTTTATTATTCTTTGGTTTCTGTATTGTTTCCATTGTTTCTTTTATTTTTCCGCATGATAAAGCCTTACTTTATAGTGCTAGTGTAATCATGTTCGGAATAACAACCATTTTAGTCGGAATAAATGATTTATATTCAATAATCCGATGTAAAGAAAGGGTGGATGGTATATATTGTGGGTGTAATAGATACAGTGGTGGAGTGTCGATTGTTTTGTGGTTTCCAGAGTTTTCTTATACATTTAATGGAACGCATTATTGTGAACAGACAACACAAAATCTACCTTACAAAGAGCTTAATGAAAAAATGACAGTTGGAAATCTGTACCCCATATACATTAATCCAAAACACCCCGCAGTATTTGTTTTGTCGAAAAAAATAAAGCTCAGCACGACACTTATAATAATGTTTGGCTTGATTATACTTTTATGTGGAATTTTTTATTATTTTATTAATCCAATTCTGTGAACCACCAAATGTTGCTGCAAAGCTATTTTCTTCCCATAAATAACAGCAAAAATAGCTGAAAAACCCCTATATTTAGTGTTTTATGCTTGACGAAGACCTTAATTATAGTTATTATAATACCAATAGAACACTAGAATTTGTAATGATGGTGCTTTATTTCTGGCGGCTCATGCTGGAGGGACGGTAGAAACCGTTATAATAAATGAGCATTATTAGGATTAAGGGAACTGTTTCCGAGTAGGGAGCAGTTCTTTTTTGTGTGATTAAAAGTAGCAAAATTATGTGGAAAAAGAGGTTTTTGACGAAAAAGGGGTCTTTTAAAAAGCCCCCCTCTTTAAGGAAATACTAATGCTTTTAAACAAAAAAGGTATGGATTTGGATAAAAAAGGGTCGTTTTTATACAAAAAAAGGTATTAAGGTGGGTTTTTTCGTACTCTAAAAGGTATTTAGTGGCATTGAGCGTATATTGAGTGATTTCGAAAAAAATACTCTCTGAAAATACTTTCCCTTCCCTTTCCATCCCAAATTCATCCCTTTCCTGATAACAAGGAAAGAAATGGAATGATAAAATAATTGGAGTTTCCATGAGGAAGAAGAAAGAGTCCGGAAGGATTGTACTTCCCAAATCTTTCTCTTGTTTCTCCACTATACCGACTAGCAAAAAACTAAAATATCAGAAAAGAAAGCGATAATATAGTGTAAAAGACTGTATCAGTATAGTGACTATTCTGTAGAAGAAACAGGGAGGAATAAGGTTGTAAGTGGACTGCCAAAGGAGATATCTTCTGCGTGAAGGAGTATAGTCGATATAGTGACTATTTTCCAAATTCCACTTTCCGCCAAAACTTTTTTAAAATATTTTCTAAAAAATAAAACCAAACGAAAACTTATTTAGTCTTTAAGAGTAGAGGACAAAAACAAAGCGTCCGAAAAAAGAAATTTTAAAGAAAGGTAATCATACTAAGAACAGAACAAGAAAAACACAGTCCCAAGCGGACCACGATAAGAAAAGGAGAAAATAATATGAAAAAGAAAATGGTAAAAGCGCTGTTGGTTGGAGCAGCGGCAATGGCAATGGTCGTAAACGGAGTGGGATGTGCACCGAAGGAAGAGAAATCCCCGGTCCAGTCCGAGGCAGTTAAGGAAGACCCGAACGAAACCGCAGTCAAGGAACTGAAGAAGTACATTCCGAAGGTGGATAGGCTGAAAGTCGTGCAGAACGCAAAGAACCTAGACATGACCAAGGCAGTCACCGGACTGGTGGATGAGAAACAGAAAGACAAAGTAGCGTCTGTCAAGGTAGACGATAGCAAGCTGGATGAGACGAAACCGGGAACTTATGAAGTGACAGTCACTGTTACTTTGAAAGACGACAATTCCAAAACCACCCCGGATTCTACTAAGGCACCGGCCAAGGAAGACGCCGGAAAGACGGAGGACAATACCGGAAAGGCCGAGGAAACAACAAAGGATACCACGTCAAAGGACGACACTTCCGCTGCAGACAAGGATACACCTGTAAAAGAGGATACCACAAAGCCGGAGACTCTGGACAAGGAAGACACCGGGAAGACCGAGGACTCCAAAGGAGAGACACAGGACAAACCGGGAACGGATGCGGATTCCAAAGAAGATACTTCTAAGGAAGACAACACTATCTCCGGAACGGTAGACGTGGAAATCGTAGACAAGGATAAGGTCGAGGATTTGACGGGGAAAGGGGATGTGGTCATCACGGACGACAACAAGGTCGTAGAATCTGACAAACCGGCAGAGGATAAGAAAGAGGACGACAAGGAGAAAGACAAGGATAAAAAGCCGGATAACGACGAGAAACCAGAATCCGATAAGAACAGTAAGCCGTCTAAGGAAGAAAAACCGGATAACAATAGCCAATCCACAAACAAGCCTGCAGGCGGCAGCAGTAATAATAGTAACAATAATCAGCAGAGCCATACTCACAGCTGGGTACAACAGTACACAACGGTCTATCATGAAGAAGTCGGTCATAGTGAGCAGGTTTGGGTTGTGGACGCGCAGGCGTGGGATGAGCCAGTGTACGAAGGCCATTACATCTGTAACAAGTGTAGTGCTGATTTAGGAACAGGAGACCCTACTGCACATAGCATTGAATGTCGAAGTGGATATCATACAGAAAACGTGCAAGTTGGAACCACCCATCATGATGAGGTCGGACACTACGAAAGCAAATGGGTAGTAGATTCACAGGCATGGACAGAAACCGTCCCGAACGGATACTCCTGCAGCGGATGTGGGGCTACAAAGTAATTGGAGAGACAGAATGGAAAATCATTTGGATAATATCTTGTGTAGATAAAAGAGGATGTTATAATGAAAGTGATATTTTTGTATTATCCGGGCAAAAAAGAGGAACAGCAAAAGCAGAAATTGTGGAAGCGGATTAAAAAAGAAATTCTGAAATTGAAATCCCAAGGAGAAACAGCATGAGAAACATTGATTTTACAGATAGCATAAATGCCGTCATCCAAGGTGATATGGATGCGTTTGAATATTTATATAATCAAACCTATTCCTATCTTCGCTTGAAAGTCAGCCAATATCTGAAAAAGGAAGAGGATATTGAAGACGTATTGCAGAACACTTATTTAAAAATATACTCTGAGTTATCGAATTTAAAAGAACCAAAATCTTTCTGGAAGTGGGCGGGGACGATTGCAACTCATACTGCTTTGACCGAAATACAGTGTCAGAGAGCACTAAAGAATTCAAAAACAGACTTGTTTCCGTCTACAATAGGTTCTTTTGAAAAAGAAGATAAAAACAGACCTATCGAGGCAATGGATGAAATTGCAGCGGAAACCTATTACGCTGAGTTTAACCCGGAAGCGAACATAGATGCAAAAGAAACCAAGCGCCTTATAGATGAAATGTTAGCTGACTTGCCGGAAATGCAGCGACAGTGCATTATTCTATGGCAGGAACAGTGTTCTACAAAGGAGATTGCGGAGAAATTAGCGATTCCTCTGGGTACAGTGAAAACCCATATTTTTCAGGCAAAGAAAAAAATTAAGGTAAATGTTCTGGAACTGGAGAAAAAAGGAACCAAACTTTATGGCATGGCTCCGATTCCGTTCTTCTTGTGGGTGTTTAAACTGTTCGACACCTCTTATGCAGACACACTCCCGGCACAGGGGGACGCTGCACTGTATGAACAGATTGTAAGCAATATCAGAGTTTCAGCGGCAACTGACACACCGGGTAACACTGTTATGAATGAATCAAATTCTATTTCAAGGACATCCGGTACTTCTGACCTGTCATTAATTGCAACAAAGACGGGAACGCACCGCATTCTGTTCAAAACAATGCTGAGTGTTGCAAGTATCGCTATACTGGGAATTGGCGGTGTATCCATTTATCAAACAGCACATACGCCGGCTACAAATGACAGTAAGGTAATGGAGCAGGATAAAGACAAGAAACCAGAAACCGATAAGAACAGTAAGCCTTCTAAGGAAGAAATATCGGATAACATCAGCAAGACCACGAATAAACCTGCGGAGGAGCAGAAAACCAAGCTGCCGGCAGACAATACTGGCAGTAACGATAATCAGCAGAGCCATACTCACAGCTGGGTACAGCAGTACACAACAGTCTATCATGAAGAAGTCGGTCATAGTGAGCAGGTTTGGGTTGTGGACGCGCAGGCGTGGGATGAGCCAGTGTACGAAGGCCATTACATCTGTAACAAGTGTAGTGCTGATTTAGGAACAGGAGACCCTACTGCACATAGCATTGAATGTCGAAGTGGATATCATACAGAAAACGTGCAAGTTGGAACCACCCATCATGATGAGGTCGGACACTACGAAAGCAAATGGGTAGTAGATTCACAGGCATGGACAGAGACCGTCCCGAACGGATACTCCTGTAGTGGATGTGGAGCTACGAAATAACCAGTAAGTACACCGAAAGGTAAATTGGAAATAGATGCAGTAAAGTGGAATGCGCCTGCATAGAAAAAAGAAAGGGCTCTCAGAGATGGGGGTTCTTTTCTTTTACTTTTTTCATACTAACAATAGAAGAAATTATTAACGGACATAAAACCAAAATATAGGAGAGGTGATAATATTTGAAGTTTCCATTCAAACAGGAAATAGAAGTTCGTTCAACCGGCAGGAATCGTTTACTGTATTCCGATAAGTTTTTTTGATACGGAAATCGTGAAAGATGTAAATGGATATTCCAGCAGCGGATGTGGGGCACAAAATAGACATTGTCGGCTGCCCCGATGGCAAGAGTACAGAAAAAAGACCGAAACATTCTTGCGGACAATTTCCGTAAAGTATGGAAATTTGAAGAGAAACAGCTGATAGTGACACCAACCGGCAGCAATCGTTTCCTGTATTCCAAAGCATTAATTTAAGAATTGACAGAAGAATTATCTTTTGTTAATTCTATGTATTTTCCGAAATGAGGTAAAAAGAAACAGTTTGTCCGAAAAGTTGAAAACAGACTATTTGTTTTGCATACTATGATTAGTTAATAAAGGTCGTCTTGCCGGCCTGAAGGTGAGATAGTGCAGTGTGTTCGATAAGACAGCTGACCTCTCGCCAAGCTCTCCGTGGAAAACGGTAAAAAGTCGCAGTAAAAGTACAAATGTACGGAGTGCTGCGAAGAATCTGTTATTTGAGGTTCTGGAGCCATATAAAATAGCATAGGTCTCAAGGTGTATTGGTGGAATTATCAGTCATGATATGGTTCTGGAGCCATATAAAATAGCATAGGTCTCAAGGGAATGTGTACATTTTCTGAAACCATATAAAAAACATAGCTCTCAAGAAGGAAGGGTGAAAATCCTGCCGATGAATCTTTTGTTCTGGATTTATATAGAATAGCATGGTTTTCAAGGGAATTGTATAAAACACCATAGCTCTAAAGAAGAATTTGTGATACGAGGTGAAAAAATAATGAAAAGAAATTTCGGATGGTTGATTCCGTTAATAGCTGGTATATTGTTAATACTTTCATTTCTTGTATTTCCTTTTATCGGACTCTATACTCGGTTTGGTATGTCAGCAGTACTGGAAGTTCTACTTCAAGTGATAATTGCGTTTGTTGCAATATTCGCAGGAGTAATATTAATTTCTTCTGCAATTAGTCAGCGCATACATGATTATTATGGAGGCGCAGAGGTTGAAAAAGACGAAGAGGAGATGGAAGATGAAGAAGATGAGTAAAATACGATTGAACAGAAACGCCGGAAATGATAAAATGGAAAAGGCAGATAGAACACCGTTAACGAAATGGGAAAAAGTCTTACTATATTTACAGATATTAGCAATTCTGCTTTTATGTGTATCTGTATTTTTCATGTTGATTGGTATCAATCAGCAGTATGGCTTCTGGGAAACAGTCCAAATTACAACCGCAACCCTTGCCATTTTTTTTGTGTTTTGTTATGTTCGTTTTAGTGAATGAGGAAAAAATATGTATTATAAGTATAAAACGAACAAAATCATGTTCAGGGTCAGAGAAGAGATAATCAATATCCCTTCCAGAATGTATCCACTGGAATCTCCAGGCTACACTCTGTTTACCCCATCCACCACAGTTCCGATAGAGGATGACCGTATTGAAGAAATATTCGATTCTCTGGAGTTTGAGATGGGAAGATGCTTTACAAATAGTGAAAAACTGTGTAAGGCACTGAATGATGTTGGATACAAGGCAGAGCAGTATGTGGGATGGGTATTTATGCAGGATGAACTTCCAGTACATCACAGCTTTGTTGTATTGGGAAATAGTATAATAGACCCGACTGTATCACTATTGTGCAAGGATATCGAACAGTTGGAACGTCTGAATCCGGGAAGTGACCATGAGACAAGAATCAATCTGATGAATCTCTATAAGGAAAAACAGTTCCTGCCAAACCACATCAAATGCATTTTTGGCAAAGTCGATGACCTGTATGTGTATGTAGGAGCACCGGGGACGGCGGAAGAGGGAATTAAAAGAAATGTTCTTCTCAGAAAAGAATACCCAGACCATCCCTGTTTTCAAGATGTGTATAATGGAACAACTGCGATGCAAAGGATGATAATGGACTAATGAAAGATAAGAGGACTCCCCGAAAATGAGGAGTCCTTTTTTAGAACATGTGATTGTTCAGTTGCTGTTGCATTTGTTGATTAAATTGGTCCTGCATTTGCCGGTTTATATTATCTGTATTTTCCTGCATCTGCCTCTGCATATCCTGGTTGAACCGGGCATTGGTTTCTTCGAATATCTGTTCTTGCTGCCGATTCTGTTCCTGTTGTATCTGCTGATTGAATTGTTCCTGCATCTGTCGTTCTTGTATATCCTGTGTGTATGATGCATGTTCCTTGGCAGACGATTTCTTTGAAGTGGGTTTATTTAGGCCATGTTTTTCAGCGTACAGACAACACCATTGAGCGACTGCTGCATAGCTAGAATCATTTATTCGAGGCAGGAATTCCATCATCATATCGTAATAATATTTTTCCCATTCTTCCTGAGACATCTTTTTTACACGAAAGGCTTTTTTTAATGTCGCAGAAATATATCTGGAACGAAATTGCCCGTCATCCTCCATCCGCATCAAAATACTAAATCCCTCTTGTTCTTTTTCTGGCAAACAGATTTTTTTATTATGCATGAAGTATTCTCTCCGAAGCTGTTTGTACATCAAAGAAGCAGTGAATGGAATTTTGTTCACTAAGAAAATGAAGATAAATGCGAATATGATTCCCAACCATGGTCCCATCAAATATCTGATATCAAAGGGAACAAGACCAAACAGCATTGCAAGAAAACACGCACCTAAGTTAAACATTCCACAACCTAAAACAAGTCCTTCCACGCCTAAAATAATAAGTGCCGGTATACGCAGCATCCTGTACAGTTTGTAGCTAATGTAACTCATCATAAATCCTCCTTTATATATGTTCTACTTATAAAGACGAAATCAAATCTATTTTAGTTTTATAAATATTATAAATTTTCAATATTTATTATTTTCCTCCCAAAAACCATATCATATCCCGTTAAATTCCACAAGAAGTCCTTCCAAAACCCTCATCAATATACATTGAATTTACTTTGTAGAATGTTTTTACATACTAGAAGTAGCAGGTTAAAAGTACCACTGCTGCCCCTGTGGAATCATGAAACCTGTAGGAATACAAATCATTCTTTATGCGAAAGGAGAAAACAGCGTATGAAAAAGTGGAAACGCTCAATGAAGAAATTTACCGCAGCCTTCCTCGCCTTTGCCATGGCTCTGACTCCATGTATCACCGGAGTTGGTACTGTACTTGCAGCAGATGAGCCGGAAGGAGATTCCGTAAAATATCAGGTAACACTGAAAGATGCGGAACATGGAAAGCTGAAATTTAAGGACGGAAAAGAATCTGTTCAGAAATTCAAAGAAAAAGAAACGGTTGAACTGTCTGTTTTTCCGGATGAAGGATATGTCCTTCAGAAACTGACAATTCAAGCAGAAGGGACCGATGAAAAAATCGAAGATACGGCAAGTGGTGATTCTTATACCTTTACAATGCCGGCTGCAGACTTGGAGGTTCGTGCAGACTTCAAACTCAAGGAGACAAAAGTGAAAGGCGATATGCTGGGAGATGATGAAGTTTATTATTTCACAGAAGATACCGACTATTCAAAAATCTCCAGAAAAGACTATGAAGACATTGACTGGAAAAAGTATGGAGACAAAGGTATTTATAAAAAAGATACAAAAGAATTCCTTGAAAATATCGGAATTGAAGTTGGAAAAGATGAAGATTACGGTTTAACACTGGAAAACTATTATGCCAACAAACCACAGACACTTGCGGAGGATGATTGGCAAGTAGGAACTGTATTACATGGTTCCTGTTATATTGATTATTCTTATATGACAGGAGGTCAAAGTTATTTTGGATTAAACCAGTTTAGCGGAGACCTGGAAGGGGCAGAAATGATTGGAGAAGGATGGTGTGCAGACCATACAGCAGCAGAACCGCCTGCAGGTCATCCTGTTGTTGAGGCGTATGCCACAATCACAAGTTTGGATACTGCAAACGGCTATGTGAACGCATCTTTGATTGTTGTTCCGGAAGGTGTAACAGATGGTTCATCAAACGGGAACGGTTTGACCGGGTATCAGCGTATCGGTGCGAATGTCCGAATTGCGAAAGCGTTTAATGGAAGTGCAAAACTGACAAAATCCTCTGCCAACACAGTGATAACATCCGGCAATACCTGTTATTCATTGGCAGGCGCACAGTATGGTGTCTATCGTGACCCCGGATGTACAAATCTAGCAGCAACATTGACTACAGATGCAAGCGGCAATACAGCTGTAATAGAACTGGCGGCTGGTAATTATTGGGTGAAAGAAACTGTGGCACCAAAAGGGTATTATAAGGATAACAAAGTTTATCCGATTACCGTAACAACCGGTCAGACCGCATTGGTCAACGTATCAGATGTACCAATGGATGACCCGGCTGCAATCGAGATTAAAAAGATTGACCAGGAAACAGGCGACCTTTCTTTCCAAGGCAGTGCATCACTGGAAGGCGCTCAGTTTACCATCAAACATTACGGTGGATTCTATACAAAAGAAGAAATTGAAGCGGGTAAACCACAGCAGGATGGTGTAAATGTAAGAACATGGGTTTTAGAAACAAAAGCGATTAAGTTGAGCAATGGTAACATAACTTATGGCTGTAGTTTGCATCCAAATTATGTGGTAAATGGCTCAGATGAATTATACCTGAACAATGGATTAGCTACTTTGCCACTCGGAACAATTTCCGTAGAAGAGACAAAAGCTCCAAACGGCTATCTTCTGGAGGATGCATGGCTGCAGGCAGAAGGCAGCTCTGAAAAAATTGAGGGCATGTATGTCGCTCAGATTAAAGACAGTAATGACGGAGCATTTCTGGAAGGTGGAAATAACTACACGATGTCCGACAGAGTTATCCGCGGCGATTTCGAGCTGATTAAGGCGGATGAAGAGAATCAGGATAGAATGGCCAATATTCCATTTAAAATCACATCCAATACTACTGGTGAGAACCATGAGTTTATGACGGATGAAAACGGATATTATTCAAGTGAGTCCAAATTCAACAAACACAGCCATGACACCAATGGAGGAAATGCAGACAGCGGCCTTTGGTTTGGCTTGAATGCTGATGGAACTAACGTGGAAGTCAATGATGAATATGGCGCGCTGCCGTTCGATACTTATACCATTGAGGAATTGAAGTGCGAAGCGAATGAGGATAAAGTCCTGTTTCGTGGAACTCTGAATGTAACCAGAGATGGGTTTACATTGGATATGGGAACCATTGATAATCCGGACTTGACGCTGCGGACAAAAGCAGTTGATGAAGAAACAGGAACGCATTATTCCTGTGCGGATGATGAAGTGACTATCGTGGATACACTTTCCTATACTGGCCTGAAGAAAGGAAAGGAGTACGAAGCTGTAGGAACCCTGATGAATAAAGAAACAGGAAAAGCACTTCTGGATAAAGATGGAAATCCAATTACGGCATCCAGAACATTCGAACCTGCTACTGCGGAGGGAGAAGTGGATGTCACCTTTACATTTGATGCTGCAAATCTGCAGGGTGCGGACATTGTTGCATTCGAGGAAATCAGACTGGATGGTAAACTTGTGGTAGAGCACAAAGATATCAATGACAAAGACCAGACCATTCATTTTCCGGATTTAGGAACAAAAGCCGCCGATAAAGACACCAATACCAACGTATCAAAAGCAGATAAGGAGATTACTATTGTAGATACTGTTTCCTACAAGAATCTGCAGGTTGGAAAGAAATATACAGTCAAAGGCACTTTGATGGATAAAGAAACGGGAAAAGCCGTACTGGATGCAGCCGGTCATAAAGTAACAGCGGAAACTTCATTTAAAGCGGAAAGTACGTCTGGAATCGTAGAAGTGACCTTTAAATTTGATGGCAGCAATCTTGCCGGAGAAACCATCGTTGTATTTGAAGATTTGTACCGAGGAGAGAAACTTCTGGCAGTCCATGCAGACTTAGAAGATAAAGCCCAGACCGTAACAATCCCGAAAGTAACCACAACAGCTGTTGATGCGGAAAGTGAGACGCAGAACAGCATGGCAGATAAAATGATTACTATCGTAGATACGGTATCTTATGAGAATCTGATTCCTGGGCAGGAATATACGGTCAAAGGCACTCTGATGGATGCCTCAACCGGAAAACCTGTTGTCGCAAGAACTGCAGACACGGTAGATACAGAATTTGAAATTCCGGAAGGCGCTGTTGAAGTGAACTTTGAAAAAGGAACCTATGTGTATGTAGGAACCGGAAACGATGAAATTCCGGCAGGTCTGTATCAGAAGACAGAGGAAGGATATATCCTTTCCAATGCGCGCGAAGCCTTGAAAGAGATTCCGGATGAGCTGATTACATGGTCAGAGACATTCAAAGATGCAGCAACCGGCTATATGAAAGACGGCAAGTTGACATTGAAACCGGAAATGAAACCAGAGTATTCTGAAAAAGAAGAAAAAGTGACAGCAGAAGCAACTTTCACTGCTGAAAAAGCAGAAGGTAAGACAGAAGTGACCTTTAGATTTGATGGCAGTAAGTATGCCGGACATACGTTTGTTGTATTCGAGGAGCTTTTCATGAATGAGAAGAGCGTGGCAGAGCATAAGGATTTAAAAGATGCCGGACAGACCATCTACGTGCCGGAAATCAAAACCACTGCAAAAGATGCAGAGACGGGCACACAGAACTCTTTGGCGGACAAAGAAGTCACTATTGTAGATACGGTATCTTACAAGAACCTGATTCCAGGCAAAGAATATAAAGTGACCGGAAAGCTCTACGATAAGGAAACAAAAGAACCATTGAAGGTCAATGATAAGGAAGTGACGGCAGAGACCACGTTCACCCCGGAAAAACCGGATGGCAAGGTAGAAGTCACATTCAAATTTGATGGTTCTGCACTGCAGGGCAAAACCATTGTTGTATTCGAGAACCTGTATATCAATGAAAAGGAAGTCGCCGTCCACGCCGATATCGAGGATAAAGACCAGAGCATCTACTTCCCGGCATTGAAAACGACAGCAACGGATAAAGATGACAGTGATAAGAAAGCCTATGCGGATAATAAAGTGACCATCGTTGATGAGGTAAGCTATTCCAATCTTGTCCCTGGCGAAACCTATGCAGTCGTAGGAACACTGATGGATAAGAGTACAGGAAAAGCGCTTATCATCAATGAAAAGGAAGTCACAGCTACAAAGACGTTTACCGCAGAGAAAGGAAACGGCAAGGTATCTGTAGAATTTACATTCGATGGAAGAAAACTTGGCGGCAAGGATGTCGTTGTCTTTGAGAAACTCTATGATGTGAACGGGGTAGAGGTCGGAAACCATGAGGATATCAAGGATGAAGGCCAGACAGTGAAACTTGTTACCCCGCCGAAACCGACAGTCAAGACCGGCGATATGCCATGGATGTATGTTCTGGTAGCCGTAGGAGGCGCACTGGCCGGTGCAGGTGTATACTTCATAAGAAAGAAAAAGAAAAAATAATCATTCGTGTGAGTGATTGAAAAGGAAAGCTCTCGTGAGAGGGCTTTTCTTCTTGTCCAAATAATTGAAGACTTCAAATATTTTTTGCTATTCTATAAATAAAGAATAGAATAACTTTTCATAAGGAGGGTAAATTTATGGAGTTAAAGGAATTTAAAGTTGGACAGAAGGTCTGGGTCAGATGTATCGGTGACTCAGCCAGAGGAAAAACAGGCAAAGAATTGATTCAGGAATGGGTAGTTGTAAAAATCGGGAAAAAATATGTATATGCTAAACCTGCAGAATCTCAATGGACTCCGTTTGTTTTTGAGATAAGGGAATATGCCGGAAAAATAAGGTTGGTGGAAAAGACAACATACGCTCCGGACTATCTGCTCTATACAACCCGCAAAGAGATAGAAGACGAAATAGAAGCGGAAAATACCTGCAGAAAACTGGTACAATTCTTCCATCAGTATCCGGAACGGAATCTGACTATCGAGCAAATCCGGGAGATTGAGAAGATTGTTTTCGGAAAAAAGGAATCATAATTTTTTCCATACTAGAGGCAAAGGAGGAAAATAGTATGCTAACTATGGAATTGCGCTATCACATTTTAGCAATGATTATTGCCGCTTTGCTGGCGGGGTATTATTTGAGGTATCTGCAACCGATTTTGCAAGAGCAACGCCGGATTAGCAAGTTGCATAAGGAATCGAAATATGTGGAGTCCGTCAAGCCTGCCGTTGTCGTAGAGAAAGAGTTCCGTCCGGCGCGTCAGATATGGGGGCCTGGAGTAGTGGCGATGGGATTCGGATATCCCCGCCAAATCAGACTGCCTGCGGAATATGTTTTAGGTCTTCAGGTGGAAGACGAACCGGAACCACTCTATTTTGTTCACAAACCGCTCTATGACAGCGTAGAAATCGGAGATGTCATTCAGGTCACAATCAGCCATTGGTACGATAAGGGGGGGGCATCTGTTGGAAAACAGAAATAGAGGATGCAGCAAAAGAAAGGATGATATCTGTATGAGTGAGCGACAGAAAAAGTGTAGATATTGTTTTCCGTTCTTCCGAAAAGACAGAGCAGAATGGCATTGTCTGTTTGACAAGGAAAAGCGGGAAAAGGATTCGGAGCATATCGTGACGGAAGAGGAATGTGAAACCTGCAAAAACTTCAAATCAAGATACATCGAATATCCGATACAGGTGGATTCACTGGAGCTAAAACCATTCACTTTTGACCATATGGTCCATGAGACCGGAACACTGGTGGCGGTTCGGCCATGCAAAAAGGAATACGGAGACAAGACCTATCTTGGAATCCTGCTGGGAGATTTGCCTTACGCATCCCATGCAGGATACCTGGAGGAAGAAAAGAAACTGACCATTAGCGCCATGACCAATCCCTGCATTTTTGTGCCGGAACTGAAAACGCTCGTTTGGGGAATGGGAAGCTGGTGGCATGAGATACAGTCGCCAGAAGAACTGAGGGATATCACAGATGATACCATCCAGTCCCAGTGGTATGTGCAACTGTTAAAGGAAATGTCAGAAACTGAAAAAAAATAATATGTAACGACTCTCATGGTATGTGTCATGGGGGTTTTTTTTATTTTGTGCGCTATTTTCCATTCTATCTTTAGAACAAATCAGGACAGAAGAGAGGAGAGAAAGAGAATACTGTTATGTTCAAAAATTAACGGAGGATAACTTTATGGAGAAAAAGCTGTTTGATGTCTATTATACAAAGTCTGACGGTCTTGAATGCAAAGTCAGATATTGCTGCTTAGACAAAGAAGAAGCAAAAAGGTTATTCTTTTCTGAAAGTGAAAACGGAGAAGAATTAAAGAAAATCATTGAAGTTAAGAAAAGTTAAATGGAGGATAACAAATGAGAGCTTATATGACAAATGAATACAAACAGAACCTGATTGGAAATACATTTATATCCAGCGACAGTAGCGAAAAAGAATACGATGGTTTAAAAGTTGCTGAAATCATTCGCGAGCTGACGGAAAAAGACTATGACCGGGAATTGATTGATGAGACGGATAAAAACAAGAAGGGCGAATGCCGGTATCTTGTCAATACCATGTATGAAGTACGCCTTGAAAATAACGAAATCATCACAGTATACGAGGATGAAATTAATCCGGATTATCGTGGAAGCTGGGGATTGGAAGAAAACAAAATATCGCCTGTCATTACAAACAAAGAACGCTGTGTAAGGCAGGGGGATATCCCGGAAGTTATGAAATTGTATGAATTCATTCAGGAACTGGATAAAAAATATCATGTGGATTCAAGGGATGAGAAAAATTCCTTTGGAATCATCGAGCCGGAAAGAATGCTGCTGTCTGAGTTGTACGAATGCAATTTATACTACTTTTTGTTCGGTTACAGCAGTGACATCAATCATTTGCCAAAATATGAGGCAATACCGCTTGTTGGTGAATGTATACTGGTTGGAAAACATGGAGAAGTAGGCATGCTGACTAACCCATACCGGGAAGCTCAAAAGAAAAAGGAAATTGAGGTTGATGAGAATGACAAATTAAGACTCATCGCCCTGCGACAAGCCGCCTATGACGCTTTAAAAGCTGCATATCCGAAAAAACCGGATTTTGCAGAGCTTGACAAAGACGCCTCGTCTGCTGAATGTGATGACGTATTAGAGCAACAGGGATTTGCTCCGGGTTCAAGGGAATATGAATTCCACGTAAAATTCAAAGTGAAACCGGAAGAACATAAAACCGGGCACAGAATCCCTTATTTTGAAGTAGAATATTACAGATGTGGCAATAATAAACGTCCACATTTTGCTACGTCTTACAAAGACTGGCAGAATCAGCACGTAATGCCCCATGACAGCCTTGCATATCAGTTCTATCAGAAATGAAATCCGTTCCACCTCGTAGAGATGACAAAAGAAGAGTATGCGGAAATGCGGGATGATTTGGAAAAATTAAAAAAGGAATATGATTATATTTAAAAGGATGTGATGGAATGGATTTATTATTACTTGCAATCATTATAATAAGTTGTGCGATATTATTATGGAAATATAGCGAATGATTGTCGTAAACATAGCAGATTAAACTAAATATCGGTGAGTTTTACCGAGTTCTTTGCCCCTTTGTTTGTAAAAACGGAGGGGCTTTCTTTCGTTTTAAAATAAAACAATATTTTTTTGCGTCCTGCAATTAGACAAATAAAAAGGTTTTTGACATACTGAAAATATGAAGAATAAAAAGAGGTGAAAAATAATGAGTAATTTAAAGATATTTACCGATAATATAGAACCGGAAGCATTGAATCAGATATATACGCTTGTGAAACAGCCGGCATTTTCCAACGCAAAAGTCCGCATCATGCCCGATGTTCACGCCGGAAAAGGATGCGTGATTGGGTTTACTGCGGATTTGGGTGAGAAAGTGATTCCGAATATTGTCGGAGTGGACATAGGATGCGGGATGTTAGCTACCAAAATTGAAGAGCCGCACATTGATTTTAGAAAACTGGATAAAATCATCCGGGAATCCGTGCCATACGGAAAAGGAGGTGTTTGGGCTGCACCGGAATGTACCAAAGAGTTCCCGCTGATTGACAGACTTTTCTGTAAGAATGAATTGAAGAATGTGGATTACCTGCGGAGCAGCCTTGGAACGCTTGGCGGAGGAAATCATTTTATAGAGGTGGACGCAACTTCGGATGGAGAGAAATACCTCATCATTCATACTGGCAGCCGGAATCTTGGTAAACAAGTGGCAGAGATATATCAGCAGAAAGCCGTTGATTCCATGGACGGGCTTCCAAAGCTGAAAGAAGCCTGTGAAACCCTGATTGCGGAATACAAAAAGGCCGGCAGACGGAAAGACATCGAAAAAGGATTGGCAGAACTGAAACGGAAATGGCAACCGGAGAAACGTGGGATTCCAAAGGAACTCTGCTATCTGACTGGAAAAGACCGGGAAGACTATCTGCATGACATGGAAATCTGTCAGATATTTGCAGAGGAAAACCGGGAGCAGATTCGGGATGTCATCTTCAAAAACATGGAATGGAGGCTGCCGAATTCTGCAACATTCAAAGGGGTAAGTAATTTCCATACCATACACAATTACATTGATATGGATACAAATATCGTAAGAAAAGGTGCGATATCGGCCCGGAAAGGACAGGTTTTACTGATTCCGCTTAATATGCGGGATGGCTGTATCCTTGGTGTCGGAAAAGGTAACGAGGACTGGAACTGTTCCGCACCGCATGGGGCAGGCCGGTTAATGAGCCGTTCAAAAGCCAAAGAAGAAATCAGTCTGGATGAGTATAAGTCATCCATGCAAGGGATTTATACGACTTCTGTGACTCGTGCAACCATTGATGAAAGTCCAATGGCCTATAAGCCTATGGAGGAGATTTTGGGACATATCGGGGATACCGTGGAAGTATTGGACGTAATGAAACCATTGTATAACTTCAAGGCATCTGACTGAAATTGGTATAAGGAGTACAATATGGGAAAAGCATATCGTAAACCGACTCCGTCTGTGCCGAACCTGTATTGGTTGGATACGGATAATTGTTGGAATTGCAGATACAGCCGCACACGAAAGGGCTGTACCAATTGCAGACAGCTGCATCGTTACAATCATCGGAACGACAAAGCGAAACGCCGCAAAAGAAACCTCTGTCTGAAATAGGGCAGAGGTTTTTGTTGTACGGCAGATTTGTCATACTATATGCAACTACATTAATTTGAAAGGAGATATTATTTATGAGTGAGAGAGATGTAGGCATGGCAATGGGGATTGGCGTGGGAATCGTCATACTTTTTACAGTTTTAGTTTTGGCGGTTTGTGTGTTTCTGGTTATTTCCCAGTGGCATATGTTTAAGAAAGCCGGAAAGCATGGATGGGCGGCGCTTGTTCCGTTTTATAACTCCTATGTTCTGATGGAGATTGCATGGGGAAACGGATGGCTTATGTTCCTGATGCTGCTTCCCCTTGGAAATCTGGTGTTCAGTGTTCTGACCTGTATCAAGCTGGCAAAGGCATTTGGAAAGAGTGGCGGTTTTGCAGTTGGTCTTATATTCCTGCCAGTCATATTCTATCCAATTCTGGCTTTTGGCAAAGCTGAATACGAAGGAACGGATGAAACATTGAAAAAAGGAGCGATAATTGCGACTGTGATTACAGGAGTCATCGGTATTATTTTAGATATTGTGTTTTATGCGTTCTTATTTACTATGTCGCCGGTTGTAGATGAAGACATGTATGTGAATGATATTCCTTATATGGAGGAAGAGGCGCTTGGTGCAGAGGATTCAGTGAAAAAGGCAAAACCCGTAGACGGTTACGAAGACTTTGAGCAGATAGAGCTGACAAATGGAGTTATCAGCATTAAGACGGCTGCGTTAAGGGATTCTGACTTTTACGGTTCCCTGGTTTCTGGGTATACAGACGGTTTTACGCTGAATGTTGACCTGAGCTATTCAAAAGGAACGAGTGCTTTAGAGGAACTGGGTAAGAAGGCGGAATACCTTGAATCCTATTATTCCGAAAATATGGACCTTTACAGTGAGTTTGTAAAAGGGGAAGTCATCGGAGATGAAACTTCCGCTTATCAGGTATTTGAATTCAATACGGTTTATGGAGAAGACAACTATCCGGGAAGAAAGGTTATCAAATGTGAGAGTGTAGATGGATACCCGGTCATTACCCAAATCGAACTGGATGGAATTGTAAGCTCAACAGATTCAGAAAGTCTGTTTGAGCAGGCATGTGAATTGAACGGAATTGCTTCAAAACTTTAAGAGAAGAACCCGGTTTTCCGGGTTTTTTCTTTTGCAAAGAAAATGATGCTGAATAATAAGTGATTTTGTATCAGTATAGTAATTAAATAATAGTCACTATATTGATAATATTTATTTCAATATAGTGAGTAGCTAATATAAGACAAAAATAGTCTATTTTACAATGAAGACCCTATTCTCATTTTTAAGATGTCTATATCAGCCATAGCTTGAAAAAGTAATTTTTCCATACTATGAATAGGACACAGAAAAAACAAAAAATAGCCATGAGGGAGTTGGAGTTACATGTTGCAGTGAAATGCAGGCGTATGTTTTTTGTGTGAGAAATAATAAAATATAAATTGCGAAAGGATAACATTATGAAAAAGAAAAATTTACAGAAAGCAGTTGTTGCAACTGCACTTATCGGAACACTTTGTATCGGAGGAATCATGGCATATTTTACAGATGCTGATACACAGACAAACACATTCACAGTAGGTAAAGTATCTCTTGATTTGCAGGAACCGAATTGGCAGCCGCCAAAGGATATCACTCCTGGACAGGAAATCGAGAAAGACCCGCAGATTAAGAATGACGGAATCAATGATGAGTATGTGTTCATGGAAGTTGTTGTTCCGTATGCTAATGTAACGATTGCAAATGAAGATGGAACAAAAGCGCCGGAAAAAGCGGACACAGAGCTTTTCAGCTATGATGTAAAAGATGGCTGGGTAGAGATTGGAACACCAACAAAAGATGAAGGGGAAAAGACAGTAACTCACTTGTATGCATACGGTACAAAGGAGCAGATGACAGCAGTTTCCGCAAATCAGACAACAGGTTCTCTCTTTGACTGGGTTCGTTTCGCAAATGTCGTAGAAGATGAAGGTCTGGAAGAGACAACGCAGCATATCGTTCTGAACGCATATGGTATCCAAACAGACAATATCAATGATGGCAAGGTAGAACTTGATGGTATCAACAACGATGGTAAGATTACTCCGGATGAAATCTGGAAGGTTCTGAAAAATCAGGCACCGACTACAGACGTTGATGTAGAGGAAGATGCAAATACAGACATTAAGAAATAATGTCAGGAAAGGAGGTCCGGCAGCGAAGAAATTCTTCCTGCCGGATTTTAAATATGGGAAAACGACTTTTTAAGAAAATTACAGAAATATTTTGGGGCGTGATTCTTATTGTTACATTTGGAATCCTTATTTTATTCGTGGCGGGAATCCGTCCGAACATTGTCTTATCCGGTTCCATGGAGCCTGCAATCAAGACCGGAAGCATCTGTTTCGTAAATACAAATGCTGCCTATGAGGAGGTTCAAACGGGAGACATCATTGCATTTAAACAAGGACCGAAACAGGTAACGCACCGGGCAGTGGCAGTCACGGAAGAAGGGATTGAGACAAAGGGTGACAACAATGATGTGTCAGACGGAATCACGACAACAAAAGAGAACTTTATCGGAAAGACTGTATGTTCCATCCCAAAGATAGGATATTTCCTACAGTTCTGCCTGAACCCAAGGGGACGGATAATCAGTATCACCATCATTCTGGCGCTTTTTATCGCTACCTTCTGGGGCGGCGGAAAACAGGAAAAACCTGCGGAAACACCGGAAGAACATACAGCAGGCGAAAGAAAAGAGGGCTAGTCTCTCTTTTTTTAGTTCCACGGAAGTTGTTTTTCCATACTATTTATAGAATCTTGCACAGAAAGGAGTTTCATACTTTATGAGAAGAAAAAAGTGTATCGGCGTTCTTTCCTGTTTCATTGCAGCAGTCTGTTTTGGTACATTGGTCGTACAAGCCGCAGCCGAAACCTCCGTTACAAACCAAATTGAAACCGGAGTCATCGACATTGAACTAAAAGAGTACCAGAAGGATGCAGACGGCGATATCCAGCCTTATGAAGACAATCCTGTGGTACTGCCCGGAACCCATGTTTCAAAAATACCACGAATCACCAACGAAGGATACGACTGCTATGTCAGGGCAAAACTGAAATTTGATATCCCTTATCTGGATAATTCCTTCAAGGAATTCGGTTCCGAATGGTATCTTGCAGAGGACGGGTATTATTACTGCAAACATATCTTAAAGCATGGAGAATCCACGGATATCTTTCAGGGAATTGCAATTCCGGAGGACTTCCCGCAGGAGTTGGAAGATTCGGTCTTCCATTTGGATATTACGACTGATGCCATCCAAAGCAAAAACTTTGAACCAGACTGGGACAGCAAAAACCCGTGGGGCATGGTGGAAATACAGGAATGCAAAGAAAATGGTCCTTATGAAATCAATACGCTCATGCAGACGGATGCCTTACAAGTGATATATGAAGGAAATGTAAAGGAACTGTTTGCTTATCCGGATGATTTCTTTGTAAATTTCCCGACCGTGATGCCGGGAGATACTTACGAAGAAGTTGCACAGCTGAAAAATCACGGAAACAATTCTGTCAAGCTGTATTTTGAGCAGAGAACGAATCTGGAGAGTCATATTCTGGGACATATCAAATTGAACATTTATCTGGATGATGAGCAGTTGTTTGCCGGAACTATGGGTGAAGCAATAGCAAAAAGACAGATTTGCGAACTGAAACCGAACGAAGAGAAACTTTTGAAATTCGATATAACAGTTCCAAAAGAATTGGATAACGACTACACCTTGGATAAGGATGAAATTAAGTGGATATTCTCCTGCGATGAACTCTCTAAAACCCCTCTGGTACAAACCGGGGATATGGGACAGAAAGGCTTGCTCTTAGCGGTCATCTTCTTTGCAGGCTTTGGAATGATGATGATACGTGATTCAAAAAAGGAGGATAGGAAAAATGCGTAAAAGAAAAGCATGGATAGTTATCTTTCTATTGATTTGCATTTTTGCCATAGGTTCCATCGTAGCCTATCTAACAGATGCAGATAAGCAAATCAATACGGCGACAATTGGAGGGAGCAATATCACCGTTACGGAAGAATTTAATCCACCGGATAAAATGAAACCGGGAGATGTGATTCCGAAAGATGTAAAAGTCAAAAATCTAGGTCCTAGCAGCTGTTTTGTCCGAGTTAAGGCCGTTTTTACAAACGAAGATGTTCTTTCCTATTGTACTGTGGACTGGAATACAAAGGACTGGGTGTATAATAGCGAAGATGGATATTATTACTACAAGACTGCTATCAAAAAAAATCAGAGTACAAGCAGCCTGTTTACAAAAGTGACAATCAGCAGTTCCGTAAAAGAGGAAGATATCAAGCCTTTTGATATCCTCATCTATGCGGAAAGCTACCAGCAGGGAGATTTTGCTGCGGGCGATTATGCTGCGGCATGGAAACATTATCAAGAGAATAAGCCTAATTAGAGAAAATACCGGTTCACAAGACCGGTATTTTTTATATGAAAAAACCGAAAAAAAGTGTATAATTAAAAAAATATAGAAATAAATAAAACCAAATGGGAATTCATTTCGTCTTTATTAGTAAAGGGAATATCTCACGTCCGAGAAATTGCTCTTTTTATAAATGTCTGCCATACTGTAGGCAGAAAATAAAATACTCACAAGTCAGATAGAAAGGAAGAGAGTCATGAAAAAGAAAACAGTAAGAATTTTGCTTGCAGCAATGCTGGCAACGTCTATGGTAGCCGGATGCATCGGCTGCGGCAAGACAGAAGAACCAAAAGAGGATGCCAAAAAGGAAATTACCGTCAATCAGGAGAAAACGGATGAGACGGATGATATCAAGGAATTGTTGAAATATGTTCCGAAGGCCGACAAGGTAAAGATTGTTGAAAACGCAAAGAATCTGGATATGGACAAAATCCTGATGGATGCTGTCGATGAAAAGCAGAAAAGTCAGGTCAAAGACATTCAGTGTGATATGAAAGATGCAGATTTGACGAAGAAAGGTACATATACCGTTCTGGTTACATTGACCTTGAAAGAGCAGGCAGACGGCAAGGATGCAGCGAAAACCGAGGAAAAGAAAGAAACAGCAGAAACATCCAAAGATAAGAAAGAAACGGCAAAGACAGAAAGCACAAAGGATGAAAAGGCGAAAAAGCCTGTTTCCGAGAAAAACGTTATTCAGACAGAAATCAAAATGGAAGTGATATCCAAAGATAAGGCGAAAGAGCTGGCTGACAAAGGCAATTTGGTCATTCAGGCAGATGGAACGGCAGTAAAAGCAGAGTCCAAAGAGAAAGATGCCGAGAAAAAAGAGTCTGGAAAAAAAGACGATTCCAAAAAATCGAAAGAATCTGCAGATAACAACGCAGATAACACAAGTACCGCTAATAATACGAATACCAACAGTGGAAACAGTACAAACAACAGCGGTTCTTCTAGCGGCAGTACAAATACCGGTACTCCGGATAACAATACGGGTGGAGGAGAATATGTTCCGCCGGCACAGGAACAGCCGGCTCCTACACCGCCTCCGGTAAACCATACATGGGCGCCGGAGATGGCGGAGCAGCAGGTTTGGGTTGATGATTATGTTGGAAAAATTTTATGTGGATGCGGAATGCAGTTTGATAATGACACACAGTGGGAACAGCATTCCGTTGATGGTTGTCCATTTGGATATACGGTTATTGAAGTTCCAAGTGGCGGACATTATGAAACACAATGGGTAGAAACAGGTCGATATTATTGTACATCCTGTGGGGCATATAAGTAAATAGTACATAATGAGAAGGAGCAGTTTGCTCCTTCTTTTTTTGAATCTTGTAACGGACGCAAGAAAGTTCGTTCTTTGTAGGTTTGCTATATGTTTTTTCATACTATATATAGAAATTAAAAGGAGGGAATTGTAGTGAAATATTTCAAAAAACGGATTTTGGCGTTATTACTCACAGGATGTATGTTGGTTCCGTCTGTTCTTTCTGAACCGGTTCATGCACAAAATGCAGCAACTGAAGAGACAGAAAACCAAGAATCAAAAGATTCAAACAGCTCTGCTGAAGGGAATAGTACAACACCATCAGTTAATGAATCCGGCGAAGAATTGAATGATATCCAAAAAGAAACGGATAAGGGTGCTACTCAGCAAGAATCAACAGTGTCCGGAAATGGAGAAAATGATTCTGCCAATACCCCGGATGAAAGTAATGTTAATTCAGATGAATCTGTTTCGGATACAGAAAAGAAAGAGGATTCGTTTACAGTACACCTGAACGATACAGAAAATGGTAGTTTGGTATTTCCATTTGAGGAAGAGCTGGTTATGGCAGATGAAAATGACCCGATGAAAGCCATGGAAGAAGCCATTGCTCAAATGGAACGACAGGAAGAAAAAAGAGATAAAACGGTAAAAGCAGGAGATGAGGTAAGTATCCGCGTTGCATCAGCATACGGATATGAACTTTCAGACCTTGCTGCAATCGTGACTGACACTGGAGAAGAAATTCAAAAACTGGAATGCGATGAAAAAGGAGAACTATTGTTTACAATGCCGGATATGGATGTTACGATTTCCGCAGAATTTGCAGAAATAAAGATATCTGACAAGGAGAAAGAAGAAATTGATGTTGCAAAAGAAAATGCTTCCGTAACAGAAAAAAAGGCTAGAAAGGCATCGCGTGCTGCTGCAAGTAAATCCATTGGGTTAAATGTAGGAGCGACTGTATGGTATGGGGCGTATCTTACAAACTACTTCACAACAAGTGAGGGGTTCTATGCATACTGTTTGGAACCGAAAAGGGCTACTCCGTATGCAGGAACTTATACAGCTTCTCTGGTTAACAATAGTTATGTAAGAAAGGCTGCTTTTTATAGTTATGGCGGTCCCGGCTATTCCACATATAAAGCGAGATATGGAAATATCGGAGATGGTTCTCAGCAGTATGAATATTGTTACAGCCATGTAGTTCTTTCTTATATATTTGCAAAATACTATGTAGGTAGCGATTCAGAGGCAAATTATGCGTTTCTAGGATTGGATGAATATACAAAACAGGCTTTGCTTAATGTTGCCAATAACATGATGAGTATGTCAGCTCCGCCCGCTACTTATTCCTGCTACTATATGAATACAAGTTATACCGGCGGAAACGGATGGACACAGAGTATACTTTGTCAGACTTACAATCAAGGAAGTTTAAAGTTAAAGAAAAGCTCATCGAATCCATCTATTTCTGCAAATAATAAATTATATTCATTAGCAGGCGCTGTATATGGTGTATATACCGATTCGGGCTGCAGTAATCAGGTGACAACTTTTACAACCGATGCAAACGGAAACAGTAATACGGTAAATCTGGATGCCGGTACTTATTTTGTAAAAGAAAAAACTGCACCAAAAGGTTTTGTTTTAAATAAAGAAGTAAAAAAAGTTACTGTCGTAAGTTCTCAGACTGTTACTGTGAATGTATCAGATACTCCAATAAATGACCCGGCTGCAATTACTATAAGTAAAATAGATGCAGAAACAGGTGAAAAAGTGCAGGGGGCAGCCTCGCTTGCGGGTGCTCAATTTACATTGAAGTATTATGATGGATTATATACAAAAACAAATTTACCAAAAAAGGCAACAAGAACGTGGGTTATAGAAACTCAAGAAAAGGTAACAAGTTCAGGAGAAATTAAATATTACACGAGATTGCACGAAGACTATAAAGTAAGCGGCGATGCACTGTATTATCAAAATGGTATGCCGACAATTCCTAGAGGAACGCTAACGATTGAAGAAACTAAAGCTCCGGAAGGATATAATAATAACTTAGTACTTGAAGATGGAAATGGAAAAACAGAAGATTCTTTATATTTGGTACAAATCCAAAAAGCAGGAGATGTTGTTTCTCTTACAGGCGGTAATACTTTTAAAGGTCAAGATACTGTAGTCCGCGGCGATTTCAGTTTTACCAAAGTTAATGGTAAAACAAATGAGGTGATGGCAAATATTCCGTTCCGGATTTATTGTAAGGAGACAGGACAGGAAGTAATTGTTCGAACAGATGAAAACGGGTATTTTAGTTCCCAATCCAGTTATGCGAAGCACTCTTATAAGACAAATAGTGGAGAAGTTGGTGCGGGAATCTGGTTTGGAGATACAGACCATATAGATGACAATGTTGGAGCACTTCCGTATGGGTCTTATTATATAGAAGAATTAGAATGTAATGAGAACATTGGATTAAAAATGTTTACCGGAGAATTTGTTATCAATGAGAATGAAACGGTATTTGATTTTGGCAAGGTAGTCAACAATTCTATCACTATTGATACAAAAGTTTATACCAATGGATATAATTCTACTGGATTTACTGGTGTCGGGCTGATAACCGATACGGTAAAAATTTCCGGCATGAGTGAAGGGTATGTGGAATTGACTCTGATGGATAAGGAAACTGGTGAGACTCTGACAGATGAAACTGGTGACATCATCAAAGGCGGAACAGTGGTCACAAAATCAAGCGAAGCTGGCATTGACGGGGAAGCATCCCCTAGTCTTACACTAAGTGAAAAGACACTTGCGGATTTGAGAGGAAAATCCATTGTCTGCTGTGTAAAACTATATAAGCGGAACGCAGACGGCACGCCGGATTATTCCAGAATCTACGCTGTCCATAATGATATAGAAGATGCGGATGAGACCTTGCCGTTTGCAAAGGTGGTTACGGAACTTACGGAAAAAGAAACCGGGCATCATGAAGTGCTGTTGAAGAACAGTGATACGGTATTGACAGACACCGTAAAATTTGAAAACCTTCCGAAAAAAGGATTCAGCAGCAATATGAAGATTACAGGAACGCTTGTGAATGCAAGTGGCAGTCCGGTTAAAGCGGAAGATGGAACACCAATTCAAGATACTATCAGTGTTTCTGAAACAGAAGATTTCAGTAAGACCTATACATTGGAATATACAATCCCTTCTTCTATTTTACGGAAGTATGAAGGGAAAAGCATGCATTCTTTTGTAGAAGTAAAAATGGGCGAAGAGATTTGGACGTATGAAAAAGATACGAAAAATGCAGCCCAGTCCATTACCATACCTACAATCAAAGAGACACAGACCGATAAGGATATTCTAGTATCCAAAGATACCGGCATCACAGACCTTGTAAAAATGGAAGGACTTATAAAAGGCAACACCTATACTTTAGTAGGAAAGATTGTTGATAAGGCGAACGGAAAAGTCATTCAAATTGACGGAGAAGAGCTTTCCTCCTCACGTACCTTTACAGCGGAAGAATCGGTTTCAGAACAGGAAGTACATTTCAATTTTGAACCGGAAGATTTAAGAGGAAAAGGTTATGTTGTTTTCGAATATCTGTATTTAGGGGATGGTAAGACAGACAAAATGCTTGCAAACAATAAAGCATCAGAAAATCTCCTTATGGATGGCATCCGAGCTTTTGGAAATTCGTTAAAAGGAGCAGTTAATAACCTGCTGGGTAAAGGAACAATAGAGGAGACTAAAGCGGAAGAGTCTCTGACAGAGACACAGGATATTGCAGTATCTGATGTCGAGGAATCACCTGTCAGTGAAAATACTGAGGCAGAAACAGGTATGGATGCTGATAAGGAAAGCTCAGAAAAGAAAAACGCAGAAGAGGAAGACTTAAAAGAGGTTCGAGCAGATACAGAGACTCCGGAAGAGAAAGAATCAGAAAACATGGATGAAACCGAAACTGTAGTGGACCCGGATGACCCTTCTGTTGTCTATTCTATGCCAGAGAAAAAGAATAATCCTAGTTTATTTGAAAAAGCCGGGAACGCTGCAGGTAGTCTTTTTGATGCAGCAAAAGCCAAAACAAAATTGTTCATCGAAGAGGCAGCTAAGATGAGTGAATCTGACATTCAGGAAGGCTTGGGGCGGACGGTTATCAAGGATTTTATTGATTTCGAAGAAACAGGAACTGCAGCCTATACATATCGTCAGATTTTGAAAGACCAAAAAAGCGATATCACCAGTATGTTACCAGTTTCTCTGCCAATACAGACAGAAGACGGGGAACAAAGCATGGCGGTAACATGGGAATGTGATGATGATGTCATACATACGGAATATGATGAGTACACATTTTATCCAAAATGGAATGACAGCTATGTTTTATCGGCAGAACTGCAGAAACAGTATGATGATGCTGAAATCACTCTGCCTTTCGTGACAGTAAAGATTCTGCCGTCTGTAACTGCACCGATAGATGAGAAAACATCCAATACAATCCTTGAAGCCGTAAAAGCGGTTGAAAAGAAAATAACAGATAATAACTTTACTTATAAAGAAATCAGGGATGAACTGTTAAAAAGCGGTTATTTTTATGAAACGTTCGGACTTATAGGAAACGAAGGCAGAGCGGTTATCCTAGATTCTTTGAACAATGAGGAATTAAAAGAATTCGCAGATATCTGTGTTTCCGAATTTGCTGAAGACATCCCGAAAAGCGGCGCTGACATAGAAGAAGTATCAGTTGCAGCAAATTCTGCATCTGTATGCATGGAAGTATTAAACAAAATCAAACAGTTCAGCCTGAATGACTCGGGGTTTAAGAAGATTGTCGAAAAGACAGAAATGGATATCTTAGGGATAATAAACTCGCTTATATCCTCAGATTCATTTGATGAATTCAAGACACAATTTTTTAATGCATATGGCTATGACGTTCCTGCGGGAGAGCGAAAGCAGCCTCGCGGAATGGTAGCTGTAGCCTATGGAGACTGGGCAGGTCCGGGACCTTCTTATTTCCGTACTGTAACAGAAATATTTAATAACGGAGATAATGGAAGTGGATACAATCTGGAAATTCATCAATGGGTTGAAGTAAAAAGTGGAAGTAGTTTTGGTGGGACAGCTCTTACACTAAACTTCGGACCAAAAAGAGTAAATGTTTATGGTTCAGGACAGTACTATGCCTTAACAATGACATATGCTACTGTTCCGTATGGTGGGACATATAGTTGTCCATGGACACAGGCTGAGTATACGGGAGGCACTTGGTATGGTTCAGGATGCGCTGCAAGTTGGAAAGCTCCAAATCCGATTTATAATTTAACTGTTAATTATTACAGTAATGGAGCGACTAGCGTAAACGGAAAACCTGCCACTTCCAGTAATCAATATCTTGGAAATTATGTATATCCGGCGAATAAAACAAGCAATCACTATAATTTCAGCACATGGAAACTGCAACGGACTGGATATATAGGAACAAAAACGTGGGGAACTACCACGACAGGCGGATATATACAAGGTGAAGATACAAATATGCTTGGCAGAGATATGGCGAAAGGCTTAGGCGTTGATATATCGAAAGGCCATAAATCAGTAAATGTCTATGCGATATGGAAACCTATTAGTTATTTTGTTCAATATGATGGAAACGGTGCAACAAGTGGTACAACTGAAAAGAGCAGTCATACCTACGATGCGGCTAAGCCCCTTTCTAAAAATGGATTCAGCCGACCAGGTTATGCTTTTGCCGGGTGGGCGATAACTCCGGAAGGAGACGTGGTTTATACAGATGAACAGTCAGCTAAAAATTTGACGACAACAAATGGTGCAACTGTCACTTTGTATGCGAAATGGGTTCCATTATGCACTATGGATATATCGTTAAATGTGAATGAAATTAAAAAAGATAATACGGAGGGATATTTTGCCTTTGACGTGTTGTTGGATGGCGAATTAGTTGCTGATAATGTAACGGATTATTACAATACAGAAGTGCCGTATGGTACAAAATATGAAATAGCTGACATTGATACTTTTCCTGATGTAAGATACGATGAGAATAGTTCAGAAAGCACAGGTACAATCTCCGGTTCAAAAGAGGTAGTATTAAATTGTTTTACTCAATATCAGATTATTTTTAATGGAAATGGCTCTACAATTGGATACATGTCTCCACGTTCCTCGTGGTATGACTCACCTATAGTATTGCCTAATAATCAATTTCAAAAAACGGGATATATTTTCGATGGATGGAATACCGAACCAGATGGAAGCGGCGTATATTATGCGGATACGCAGACCATTACAAAGCCATTACTAAGTGAATCTGAATCGGGTCAGTCTCAATTAATATTGTATGCACAATGGCTTGACCCGAACCTATCCAATACGCACAACAGCCTGCAGGACGAAAAGCAGTCCTTCTATGTTCCAGAGATTGTGAAAACAGTACTGACGACAGCAGAAGGGGAGAAGTTTTTCAGCCCTTCCGGAACTGGAACACTTGTGGATACGATTACATACAGCGGATTGAGTTCTCATATCGAATACACGATTAAAGGACAGTTGGTCAATAAGGATACAGGTGCTGTAGTCGAAGAGACAAGTATGAAGTTTACTCCTAATATTATGGATGGAAGTGAAGGCACAGTCCAGTTTGAATATGTGATTGATAAATCGAAATATGCAGGAGTTACTCTTGTTTCCTATCAGACACTTTATGCAGATGTAATGGAATATGGAAAACCAACTGGAAAACTGACAGAATTGACATCTGAAAAAGACATTAATAATGCAGACCAGACCGTAACCTGTATGCAAATTGATACTTATGCAAAGGACAAATCATCAGGAACAAAAATCATCAGTCCAAACAGTAACACCATTGTTCAAGATACAGTCACATATCAGGGCGCTGTAACAGGAACGATGTATTGTCTGGAAGCAACACTGATGGATAAATACAGGGAAGAGCCTGCAAAAGATAAGACCGGTAAAGTTATTATGAAAAGGGCTTTCTTTACAGCAGATGCATCCAGTGGTTCTGTAGATGTGGAGATTGCATTTGACTCCACAGAATTGCATTCCGGTGAGTATGTCGTATTTGAACGGTTGTATGAATTAAAACTGCCGGGCGCTCAGCAGATATTCTATACTGCACACGAGGACTATAACGATGCGGACCAGACGGTCTATATTGCCGGACTTGATACCAATATTTACAATACCGATAATAGGACAAACGTAGCGTATCCCTCCAAAAACTTAACGGTACGTGATATCATATCATACAAAGGTTTTCTGACAGACAAGACTTACACAATTGAATGGAGCCTTTATGATACGGATACAAAGAAAGTGTATCAGGACGCATCCGGTAATAAGGTGACAAAGACGCAGACGTTTAAGCCAACCTCCATGAATGGAGAGTTTGAGTTGGAAACAACATTTGATGCAAGCAAGCTCAACGGAAAGGCGTTGACAGCTGTGGCAAATATTAAGCTGGATGGCGCTACGGTGTTGCAGCACAATACAGCATTGGACAATGAATATGAAACCCTCTTATTCCCAGAAGTAACGACTAAGGCGTTTGATACCAGAAATAAAACGCAGGAAGCTATGGCAATCAAGAACGCCTCCGTCACAGACCAAGTTTCCTATACAAGACTTCAAGCTGGCATGGGTCATATCATCAAGACAACTTTGGTGGATAAATCAACGGGTAATGTATTAAAAGATGCAAAAGGAAAGGATTTGATATTTACAGAAGAGTTCAAGCCTACTGCATCAGAAGGCAGCTATGATGTCGTATTAGAATTTGATGCCACTAATTTGATTGGTAAGACCGCGGTGGTATATCAAGAAATTTTTATGGGAGAAAATATTGTTGCACAGCACAAAGATATCAATGCAGAATCCCAGACATTGACGTTTACAGGTGTTGGTGAAACAAAAGCATCTGTTACAAAACGCATCAGGGCAAAGGATTTTTATGAAACGCATGGAGATGTAAGTTTCATCTTTAAGATGACCGGTGAGGATTTAAGCGGAGAAACACATACCTTCTACGAGGCAGCGACTTTCACAGAAGAATATGTTAAAGCAAATACCGGCAAAGACGGCTGGGTAGAAATTGAAGTCATTTTTGATGAAATACCATGCGGCGTTTACATCGTAACGGAAAGTGATGTCAGTAGGTATCATCTGGTAGATATACAGTCAGACAGCAAAGAAGTCAAGGTTTTTGATGACCATGCTGTTTACACGCTGGAAACAATCAATGACACAGAGTATCCGACATCCATCTTTACGAATGAGAAATATGAATGGCAGGATTATTCGGACAGCACAATGGTAATTAACAACTTCACTACCCCTCCTATACAGAAAGAGCTGAAGGCCTTCGCAGTTTACAGCGCAGATGACCAGTCGTTGAATTTCTACAAGCGGTATGAAGTGCCTGAGCAAGGAAGTCAGTTTGAAGGAAAGACAGTGACGGATATTTACATTGATATCGAATTTATAACGAATGGTAATTGGGGAATACCTTGGTATGACATTAGAGAAAATATACAAAGCGTAAAGGTTGTTGATGAGATTGCTCCATTAAGCTGTGAAGAATGGTTTGGCGGATTTAACAATGCTACAAGCATAGATGTATCTAAGTTAAATACATCAAATGTTACGAATATGGATAGAATGTTCGTCAATTGCCGCGCATTACAAACATTGGATTTAAGCCAGTTTGATACATCAAATGTTACGAGTATGGAAAATATGTTCAGTTATTGCGAAACATTACAATCGTTGGATTTAAGCCAGTTTGACACATCAAATGTTACGAGTATGGAATATATGTTCAATGATTGTTATTCATTACACTCGTTGGATGTAAGTAATTTCAATACATCAAAAGTTACGAATATGTATCGGATGTTTGAGGAATGTTCTGTGCTGCAGACATTGGATTTAAGTAGTTTCGACACACCAAAAGTTACAGATATGTATTCTATGTTTAGTGGATGTGGAATGTTGCAGACACTGAATGTAAGCAATTTTGACACATCAAAAGTTACAGATATGCGGTATATGTTCAACTCATGCTCCGCATTACAGACTTTGGATTTGAGTAATTTTGATGTTTCAAATGTTACGAATATGAAGAGCATGTTCGCTAATTGCTCTAATTTGAAAAGTATTAAGACTCCTAAGAATATCAAAACACCATATATGGATTACATTACATCAAAGACGTTCTATGATGCGTCAGACAATTATAAGAAATACCCCAGCGGAACATTTCCTAAAAATATTACTGAGAGCCATACTTTGGTGGTGAATGCCCCATATCGCATCACATATGATGTAAATGGCGGAACAATGCCAAGTAATTATCCAACTGAATATTTTACAGACTTAGGATTAAGCGCATTGCCAATACCTACAAAGCCGGGCTATGAGTTTGAAGGCTGGTTCGAACGAACAGGAAGTCGGGATGCTAACTTATCGTTAGTCAGTGGCAGTGAGTGGCAAATGCAATATGATGGAAGCTTTGGATTAGGCCTGCCATGTCCTGACGGCGGGGAAGGTTATCATTCTTCAGAATTCACATTCGAAATGCCAGAAGACGGACAGGTTAGTTTTAATATGAGTTTGATAATGCAAGGAGGGCGCGTTGTCGAAATTGAAAGCATGGCCATTGATGGCAAGAATATTGTGAATGATGTGCCAATGAATTTATCGAAGGGTCAGCATACGTTTAGTACAAGTTGGTATTCAGATGGCGGATATTGTCGAACATGTTTTTTTCAGGTGACAACCGTTGCGGTAGTCGATGAAGGCCAATACTTCATTTCTATTCCGGTAGGCACGACAGGAAACAAACAATTCCTTGCGAAGTGGCGTGCACAGAAATAAAAAGGAAATATGGAACTTGTTACAAAAACGTGGTAAAAATAAGAATTAATTGACAATTTTTTAATTATGAAAAGCTCAAAGAGGTCTTGTTTCATCTTTGGGCTTTTCATTTTGTCTGGCGCGTTATATCTTAGATATACGATTTCTCATACTATAATCAGATATATAAAATAGAAGAAAGGAACGAAAAAGATGAAAGAATTTAAAATGTTTTGGAATTATCAGAAAAGAAAGAATGGAGAAATCGTGATTGACCAGTCCGAGATGGAAGCCATGATAGACCAGGCTTATGAGAGTGGCTACAACAGCGGGCTTGTGGAAGGAATGAAAGCTGAAAAGCCACTTATGGTATCACTGAAAGCAGGAAAGCCGGTTGTTGTATCAAAAACGGAAGCAGTAGAAAAAGCACAGGAGCTTACTCATGAAATGACAACAAGCAATGCAAAGAAAGCAGACACAGAAGATGCAGCAGCAGAATCGGTGATGCCGGAAACGGAAACAGAAGGCGTTCCAGGATTTGATGACTTTACACTTCCAACAGGTTTGGAAGATGAACTTTCAATATAGTTTGCCAATATTTATATATATAAGAGCATTATAGACCCTGGTTTTCTTAACTGGGGTTTTTATTTCGGGAAAATTCTGTTGTCCGAGAAATCGACAGTTTGCTCTCAAGTAGATATAATGAAAACATAAAATATAAAATAAAGTGAGCGCTTCGCTGAAAATCTTCTGTAACCAAACGGTGAGGCTCTCGAACCATTTCGATAAATAACTAAGAAATAGGGGGAGGCCCCGCACATTCTGTATGAATACCGCAGGGACTCCCCGTTATCCTCCCATAGATTAGAACGAAAAATTGTATACTCCCCTCATAAAAAACATCATGTTGGCAAAAGCATCCGGGTTCTCCGGGTGTTTTTGTTTGCGAAAATAATTGCCATTCTATCTGTAGAACCAATGAATGATGAAAGGAGATGTTTGAAAATGAAACAGAAAAAATGGACTGGACGTAAATTCAAAGCAGTGTATGGAGTAGATTGTGGAGATGTCTACAAAATTACATCGGAACCGTATGCTTGTAACAGAAAAGGAACCTTGAAAGTGCAGGCGGAACGTATAAGTCCAACACGCGAATCCGGTTTCGAATTTGAATTAGATGAACTTTTACACTCAATTTATTATGAAGAATTTCGCCAATCATAAAGCTGTTTCTGCACAAAGGTTGTCAACTATGGCAGCCTTTTTCTTATATATTGTTTCTTAATTTATTTTCCACACTAAAAATAGAACTAAATTTCAAAGAAGAAGGGAGAATATAAAATGAGTAAATTCAGGTTAAAATTTGGAATAGATGTTGATGACATCTTATTCCAGTGCAATGAATACGCAGTGACTCTTGCAAACAGGGAGTATGACTTTGCCCCTCCGTTGTCCATCAATGAGATTAAGACGTGGAATCAGAGGGGAGACAGAAGTGACATCATCTTTAAGTATTACAGCCGTCCGGAGTTCTACCGCAACCAACCATTGATGAAAGGTGCAAAGGAGTTTATCCGGGAATTGTGCCGCATGGGGGAAGTATTCTTCATTACGGCGACTAGCCCGGAATTTATGAGTATTCGCGCACAGAGGCTGATGAAGGAATTTCCGGAAGTACCGAAGGAAAATATCATTATCAGCTCTTCAAAGAATCTGGTGAAGGTGGATGTGCTGCTGGATGACGGCGCACACAATATTCTCGCATCAGAATCCGCTTACCCGGTTTTAATGAGAAGACCATGGAACTCCCATATGACGGGCTGCCTTGCGGTCAACAATTACGAGGAGTTCTTAACACTCATCCGGGTCATTGCCGGAAAGTACCAGATGAGGGAGAACAGCCCTGGCGACCGGCATCTGATTGCCTTAGTAGGGCCTTCCGCATCTGGAAAGACCGCATTGATGAATTGCATCATCGAGCATGGACTTGCATCAAAAATCCGCGCATATACCACGAGGAAACCCAGAAAAGGGGAGGCGAAGGACGCTTACTATTTTGTAGATAAGGAAACATTCCTGAAATTGGAAGATGCGGGCGTCTTTTTTGAAACCACGCGGTATGCAGGAGAATGCTACGGTTCCAGACTGGAGACGATAGATAAGGCCATTTTCAATGGAAACGTGGTTATGGTCGTGGACATCTGTGGTGCCATTGCCTTAAAACAGGCATATCCGGAAAATGCTCTTCTTTGCTACATCGACCGTCCGAAAGCGGATTTGCTTGGAGCAATACTTGATAGAGACTGTTCCAACAGAGATAAAGTTAACCGCATCCTTTCACTGGAGGACGAAGAAAAGAATGAAGCACTCTGCGATATTGTCATCAGAAACAATGGAAGTATCAAAGAGATGTTTGAGCAACTTGTAAGGAAATTAGAAGATTTTTAGGAGGATAACAATATGATTAACCGAGAAATACAGGGAATCATTGACGCTTGCAACGGGTTAAAACCAGGTCAAAGACTGAACGTAGAGGCATTCGGCAGCAGACGTGACCTGACACTTTCCATTGAAAAGGACCATGCATATAATGTTTTAACAGGGTATGCTAATCTGGTGGATATTGTAACGTTACGAAATGGAAAAGCGGTAGATGATGCCGTTGGCATCTATGTGACAGACGGACAGCTTTTAAGGGAACTTGTTCGCATCTATAACTACCGCAATTTTTCTACATTATAAAGGAGGATACCATGAGTATTGAATCAACATGCAAAAAATATTTAGAAGAGTTTGAGAAAATTAATGACTTCCATTTTAAATTCGGAGTTGTATTATTGGATACATTTATGGAAGAAGATAATATTATGCCGGATGTTTCAAAAGCTGTAATACGAGTGCTTGAAAGCTGTAATTCTGAAAAAGAATTTGAAATTGCAAACAATATGATGGATGCCATATTCGGTTATCATTTTGTAACTCTTGCAGAAAAACTCATGATTCAGGAATTAAAACAGGGGGATGACAAATGGAATACAGAAAATTGACTGATTTGACAGATGAGGAAATCAGTATCATTATCAAAGAAATTTTTCCAAACACCCGCAAGGTGGACCATATCGAGCGGGATGAAAATGCTAACTTTCCGTTGTCCTGTGATATCTATATCATGGAAGAGTATCCAGATTATGCAGATACATTGGATTTATCGCCCACCTCTATGTCTACACATGATTTTACATTTACTGATGAAGAACTCTGGAAATGGCGACAGCGTATGCTGGCAGAAGGATGCAATCCATTACTAGAGGATAATCCATATTTAAAAACGGAACACATGGTGACGGAATGGTGCAGCGAATGCGAATATGAAGTGACGTTCGAGTGGAATGTGGAAGAGTATGGTTATGCTGCTTATTGTCCACATTGCGGAGCAAAGCTGATGCTCTGCAGTGAATGTCCATTGCTGAACAAAATAGGAAACTGCAGTTACAATTCCAATGCAGGAACGTGCAGTATGGATGCTACAAAACGAAGTGAATGATTTTCTGAATGACTCATACAAAAAGGCTTGCTTATTATGGCAGGTCTTTTTTATATTCGGAATTATTTCTCATTCTATTTTTAGAACCAATTTAATGACGAAAGGAGAATCAAATAAAGAAAGGAAAATTAGGTTCAATTACTATGGATTTAAGGAGGATAACAACATGGCAAACATCATTGTACAGGTATTAGAAAACATGAATACTAAGGAATTTATGAAACAGAAGGAATGGCTGGCTGAACAGGTTGCTGCATTGGAACCATCTGGTTCTGAAGCTACAAGGTTCCCAGAAGGAATCCTGAACTTCATGGATGCGATTCAGGACGCAGCAGAATTTGAGCTTGACCTGAAATTCCCATCTGACCTGGAATCATATCTGATGAAACAGGGAATCTGGGAGCGCGAAACGGCCGAGATTCTGGAAAACTTCAATGATGACGTGACGGAGGATGATTTGATAGTTTCCGCCATCTATGATTCGGTGTATGAGCTGGGAGAGAGACATATTAACAATGTAGTAGGCACATTAGACCCGTATGTTAATGCAGTGTTGGATTACAGCACGCTGGGAAAATATATTGCTGAGAACGAGGATGATTTATATCTCTTGGAATCCGGCAGGGTCGTAAGGTTTGAAAATTAGGAAACGGAGGATAACGATATGAAAAATGGGGATTCCACTGTTAGATTAAACGACTTTAACGGTACTCCTACCGTTTCATACAATTTAGTAATCATCCAAAATACATCCAAGGTTGTCATTGATGGAAAGTCATATGATGGATTTTATGTCAGCTACAATCAACATGACATTGCAACTTATGGAGATGTAACAACTGCATTGGTTCTCGGACAAATGCAGAAATTTTACATTCTGAATGGAAACCATTCAGAAGCGTATAAAAAGCTGGAAAAAGCTGGATTCTTAAAATGCATGGATTATTTTAAGCAGCACATCAATCAAATCAATAAGTATAGCGATTTATCATGATAAGGAGGATAATAAATTGAAAAATACAAAACTATTGTATCTGTATACCGATGCGGATAATTACAAGCAGTGGAACGAAGCTGTTTTGGAAGGTGAAATCACCGAGGAGCAGAAAAGCATTATCATGGATTCGCTTGATGCGGATAATATGTTCATTCCAAGTCTTATCGGTCTCCCAGAAAACCGTTTTGAACACCTGACCACAGCCGACCACATTTGGTTCGAGATGAAAGAAATTATTTTGACGGATGAAGAGGCTGATACGGGACTTACTGTGGAAGAAGTCGTAGAAGGCTTTCAAAAACAGAAAGAAATTTGGGAAGTAAATGCAGATTTAATTGCATTTGAAATGCGGATTGCGGAGGATACAGATGATGAGTAAAAAGATGAATACTTTTTTTGAATATGAAGTCAATAACATGTGGAAACGTGAGATTTTTCTCGGGGAAGTTACAATCGAAGAGGTTCAAATGCTGGACACTTATAAAGAAGGACAGGTTTACTTTATTGACGGAGAAATGCTTCAGAAAACATATGTGACATTAACGTCTCTACCGGCTACGATTGAACAGTCCATCCATGAACTGTATTCTTCCTTGTTGAAAAAAGGAGAGTATAACATCCATGGGAGCAATAAGCCAAAAACAATAACATTAAAATTTCATGGTCAGTCCGATGATACTTTTGGTGAGTACGGCGAAACATATCAGGATTATGATAATTGTGCGTCCGGGAAACCGATTCAGTGCATCATTGACTGCGAAGAACATGGAAGACTGCTGGTCGTTGGCCAGTATTCTCCGGATTTAAGCAGCGGATGCTGGGTCATCAGTATTGGAAAAGTCGAGGATGCGGATGTATTTCCAGAATGGAAGATAAAACTGGGAGAGTGCCAGCATGTTCCATATTCTATGGAACTAGAGATTGAGATTCCGAACTGTGATTTCAATTTGAAATGGTATGATAACGGAAAACTGGTCATGTAAAGAGGGAGAATAGAAAAATGAGAGACAGAGATACATTGAGAAGTTTTGAGGACATGAAAATCCTGTATCAGTATCTGTATATAAGCGGAGAACGTGTCATTGTCATACACAATGTAATAGATGTTCCGCTGCGGTTGCGAATGAATGATAACGGAGTGATTCTCTGTAAGAACATGAACTTTCCGGAAGGAGAGGAAACTGATTATACGGAATATATGACTATTCAAACCGTAAAAGCAATTGTGGAACAGTTGCAGGAAACTCCGGCAGTGGAATTCCCAGACAGCTTTGCGAGCCGTTGGGAAGAAATCAAATCTATCTGTTGCGCGGATATGTCGCTGAATAAGCCAAAAGATTATTATCAGATAATCAATTAATAATTATAACAAAGGACAAGAAGGTCAATTGTTATGGAGATGAAGAAGATGTTAAAAATTAAAAATAATCAATATAGGCGATACTGTGATGACTATGCTTTTATATCAGAACCACATATAGACAAAGACGAAACTGTCTACTATGGGTTTGATATTCCTTGTGAGGATGACATAGAGTGGCGGTTCTGGAAGTTGTTTGAAAATGAAAATAATGGTGAAAGCAACACAAAAAAATGGAAACTGACAGAAACAGAAAAGGCAGAAATGAAAGAAAGGATTATACGTTATTTAAGGAAAAACGGCTATGCGTATAATGGTAAATATTTCAAAGTCTTGTAAACAATTATAATACAATAGCATGTGAATATGCTTAATGTGCAGAAATAAGACAAATAAGGAGGATACACTATGTTATATACAGAAATTATCAGAAGAGTGGATGATTTTGGGAGAATCGTTATCCCAAAAGAAATCAGACAGCGTGCAGGAATTACAGAAGGCACACCGATGGAGATTATGATGGAAAAAGACACTATCGTACTTCGGAAATATCCTTCAGGAAATCTGTTATCTGAAACTGTGCAGATATTAGAAACACAGATAGAAGACTATCTTTCGGAAGGTTCAAAATTAGAAAATCTTATGGAAGTCAGAAAGCATATAAATGCAGTGAAAGTACTGTTAAAAAAGGAGAATAAGTGATGGAAGAGAAAAACGTGGAATTCACATTAGAAGAAGTGCGCTGCATATATCATCTGATTGGTGCAGCTTATGCTTCAGAAGACTTTCAGCCAACGGAAAAGTCGGAGAAGGTTTTTGAGAAAGTAACAAACGTACTTGTTGAAATGCTGACTAAACCAGAGAATCGAATTAAACAGGGCGCTGTTGTATCTGTAAACACAGATTCTAAGTATCTGGATAATCAGCTTGCAGGAAAAAAGGGTGTGATTACATACCTTCGTATTGTTGGTCCATCCGTGCTTTGTACTGTGGTATTTGAGAACGGACGGGCATTGGAAATAAATGCGATACATCTGCATCCAGAAAAGGGTGTACCGGCGGAAACAATAATTAAAGCCGCTACAGACTGTTTCTAGCCGCAGCTCCAGGCGGATAACAGCAGGTAAACACAAGGAGGATTATCATGAAAAAAAAGAAGAAAACGTACAATTTTTATCAGGTAAGCATCTGGTATCCAGCGGCATCAGGGTGTGAAGATGCTGTCGAAAGAGATGTTTTGGTCGTTGCAAAATCAAAGAAAAGCGCTTTAAAGAAAGCAAAGAAATATATCCGGGATATGGAAACGTACGGAGTGGAAGATGAGGCTCCGTCTCGCATTGAAGTAGAAAAACTCCACGGCATCCCGATGAAGTGATAATCAAATGAATCAACTTTCCTACAAGAGAAAAGTCTGTTTGTAAAACAGGCTTTTTCTTTGTCCGGATAATAGACAAAACTTCGGATAGGATGTTATACTTGGTTAGGAAAAAGAAAAGGAGCTGAAAAGCCATGACTGGAAATACATTGAAACAAATCCGCGATATTGCCATAACACTATTGTATACGGATATTCATCCGACCAACATTCCATTCATTGCAACGCATCCGTTTACAAACAATTATCATGTGACGATTCCCAACCAAGAGGGACAGCCGGAATGGGTGGATTTGCATGAGGAAGAAAAAGCAGATGTATGGAGACGTTTTATAAAAACACTAATCAAAAACTCTACCATGCAGGAAATTCTTCTAATGATAAATTATCAATATGCACTTACCTATATCAAATACTGCGCTGATTGTCTCAATGATAAGGAACTGGGAGAGGCTTTAGGATTTATCTGGGATAGTATCGAAAACATCAGCGGAGATGTCAACGTATCTTCGAAAGAATTGGTAAAGATGTTCAAAAGAGCAGACAAATATTCTTTGATGAGTCCGGAAGATTATGCCGTATATGAAAGCCTGCCGGATGAAATTGTTGTTTATCGGGGAGTGACGGATTATAATAAGAAATATACAAAGGCGATGTCGTGGACGCTGGATAAAGAAAAAGCAAAGTGGTTTGCAGACAGGTATCAGACCGGAACCGGAGAAGTCTGGGAAAAGACAGTGCCTAAAAAGAAGGTACTTGCGTATTTTGGAGGAAGAGACGAATCAGAAGTTGTAATCAATCCATATTGATGCAGACAAAAAATGACGGAGAATGATAAAATGAGAAGAATGGAATTTACAATCGAAAATCCCAAATTATTTACCATTGGACAGGTGCTAAATGTAACAGAAGGAAAGCTGCCGTCATCCTATTACTATACCATTGAACATGCTTTGGGGATGAGCGGAAATTTTAAAAGCTGGGAGCGATTAAAGACATTTACCGGAAAGGTCGTAGAATTGACAAAGAGTCCACGATTTGATATTGTAGTGTTAGAATTTGATGAATAAAAGGAGAAAATATGAATCCGTTAGAAAAATTCAAAGCAGGAAGCATTATCCAGTATCCGGATGGAAAACTAGATTATCTGATATTTATACCGAACGAAAATGGGCTGTGGGTCAATGCTTGCAACCCTGAGTGGGTGAGACAAGGACGTAAACGCTTTGGCGAAGAGTGTTATCCTTTTTTTGTGAACGAACTGTATGAAGGAGCTGAAGTAGTAGGATATTTTGGAGATGGTTCGCTCGATGATGCGCGAAGATGGTTCGAAGGACAGCAGGATGGCGCAGAATGAAGATAAATCAGAAATTATTGATGAGCTGGTCAAGAGACCGGCTTTTTTCATGTAAAATAGTTGACGGATATCTCTGTGTCTGAAAAATTCAATTTAGTATTCATTTATCATACTATTAATAACGGCTGATAGGAATTGGAGGAACTGGCCGAAATAAGGGAAAAGGAGATACAACGTAAAACCTCCAATAAAAAATGAACCTTGAAAACATCAAACAGAAGGAGAAGTGAGATATGATACAATTTTTAAACAGCTTACTGGGAATTTTAGTTCCTGCTATTGCGATTATTATTATTGCCGTAGTGGTTTTGTCATTTGGATATGTAAAATCCCCGCCGGATACCGCGAAAATCATTTCCGGTCTTGGAAAGAAGCCGCGTGTGCTGATAGGTAAAGCCGGTTTCAAGATTCCATTCTTTGAACGAGTGGATGAGTTGAAGATTGGACAGATTGATGTGGATATAGTAACAGAAGATTATATCCCGACCAAAGACTTTATCAATATCCAGGTCGATGCCATTGCTCAGGTGTCAGTGGATTGTTCGGCAGACAAGATTCAGCTTGCAATGAAAAATTTCTTGAATAAAAACCAGAATGATGTCCGTACGACTATCTGCAAATCACTGCAGGGAAACTTGCGTGAAATCATTGGAACCATGTCTTTGAAAGATATCTGCCAAAACAAAGCACAGTTTTCTACTGAGGTAAAAACCAATGCGGAAGTGGATATGGCAGAACTGGGTATCAAGATTCTGTCCTTTAATGTGCAGAATATTAATGACAAGGACGGTCTGATTGACGACCTTGGAATTGATAACAGGGAACAGATTCGAAAATCTGCATCCATCGCCAGGGCAGAAGCCGAAAAAGAAGTCAACATTGCAAAAGCAAAAGCAGAGAATGAGGCTAACATTGAAGAAGTCCGCAGCCAGACCCAGATTGCAGAGCGCAATAATGAATTGGAAATGAAAAAAGCGGATTTGAAGGTGCAGGAAGATACAAAGCGTGCGGAAGCAGATGCAGCCTATAAAATTCAGGCGCAGTCTTCTCGTAAGACACTGGAAGTCAAACAGCAGGAGGCTGATATCGCAAAGCGTGAAAAAGAAATTGAACTGCAGGCAAGAGAGGCCGAGGTCGCAGAAAAGAAACTGGATGCAGAAATCCGAAAAAAAGCGGAAGCGGAGAAGTATGCTGAACAGCAAAGAGCAGATGCGGAAAAATATGTCCGTGAACGAGATGCGGAAGCAAAACTTTTTGAGGAAGAAAAAGAGGCTGCAGCTATCCTTGCAAAAGGAAAAGCTGAGGCAGAGGCTATCAAACTGAAAGGTATTGCGGAAGCAGAAGCTATTGATAAAAAAGCAGAGGCCATGAAGAAATACGGAGATGCTGCAAAACTGGAAATGATTATCGGTATCCTTCCGGAAGTTGCAAAAGCAGTCGCTTCGCCGATTGCTGCCATTGACAAGGTATCCATCATAGGTGGAGATTCCAACGGAGTTGCGGATGTATCAGGGAATGTGCCGGTAGTAATGGCGAAAACATTTGCAACTGTAGAAGAGGCAACCGGAATTAATATGGTTGATATTGTAAAAGCGGATACATATGACGCAAAAGTAAACCGTAAAGTCAGCATCGAAGGAGCTGTTCCTGTCATTGAGAAAACCATGGGTACAGTGGAAAATAAAATGGAAGAATCAACTGGAATTTCCGTACCTGAATTATAAAATTGGGGAAAAGAGTCTGTTACAGGCTCTTTTTTTCTTGTCTGAAAAAAGTGTTCCTACAATTATTTTCCATACTATGTATTGTAAGGAAAAATATTAAGGAGTTGATATAGATTGAAAAGAGTAAACATCACAGGGGAATGTATTCAACATTATGCTGATATCATGGGGATACCAGTTGCTCATGGTTTCGGGGAGCAGACAATGAAAAATCCACACTTGGTACGAATGGTATCGGAGATACAGCAGATGTATCTTGAAGGCAAAAAAATTTATACAGGAAAGAATTTTCTGGATAATGAACTGTACAGGGATATTGTCAGCTTGTACATCTATGATACATGGGTATTGGTCTATAACGAAGAAATGCGGCTGATAGCAGATTGTTTCAGGATTGATTTAGGGCTTGGCGAAGAATTCAATCATGCTTATGTTGAAAATTATATGGATAAATTGCAGGAAATGGACAAATGTGTTGCTGAACGCAAAGAAACCCTGTTACAAAGCCAGAAAGAGCATGAAGAGGCGCTGGAAGTAAAAAAATCAACCATTGAGGGGTATCAGAAACTGATTCAGAAACTCCGTTCTGATATCCAAAAGATTCACATAGAAGAAAGGAAAGTACTGGATGAGTTGGATGAGGTGGAAAAATGCAGACAGCAGCTTGTAGGTTCGCTAGTAAAAAATAAAATACGATAAAAGCATAAAGGAGTATTTTTAAAGATGGATATTCATGGGCTAAAATTATTATACGAATTAAAAGCAGGTACAAAAATGCTTGCGGAAGAACATCCGGAAATGAACCTAAATTACTGCATGTACCTGCTTGATAACATGACAGAACTACTGCGGGGAGAAGAAAAGAGAAGAGCAGTATTACAGACAGATGCAGATAGGTTACAACAGGTGTTGGAATATCTGGTAACGCAGGGGTTTGACGGTATTGGCTGGGCTTGCGTGACTGCAGATAATCTGGGAACATTCACGTTTTGTAATCAGCAAGGGAAAGGGTTTGCCGTATATACTGATGAAAAACATACGCATCTGACAAGCTATACTGTTTTGTCTGCGGAGCATCAGCCGGAAAGTTGGGAACCCGATTATGAAACAGAATTAGGAGGGATATTTTGAAAATAAAACGAAATATGTCCATAGTGGGAATCTGTGCATGTATTCTGTCAGGCAGCATTATAGGCTGTGCTAAAGCGACTGTTCCAGTATCGGAAACAGTAAAATTAGAGCCTTACTACGAAAATGACGCAAAAAAAACTTCTATTTATGAAAACCTTATACTTGTAGAACTCGGAAATGAAGATATTTCCATAAAGACCTATTTACCAATAGATGATAAAATGAAACAGGATGAAATGTCTGCTTCGTCAGAAAAGGATGGTGTTTCTGTTGAATTATCCCTTTTAGCAGAAACAGAGAAAAAAAACGCCGGAAATATTATGGAAGAAGTTTACAAAAAAGAAAAAGAACGTATCTCAAAGTTAGAAAATATTCAAGATTTTAAGGTATATGATTTGGAAGAATACGATGGGTACTGGATGTTAGAAATGGATTACAGCCTTCATGATGGGAATGGCACTCTGTATCCCTGCATTTCCATTATCAAGTTGGATGAGCTGGACGAAGGGTTCTTATTGTCTTCCATCATACGGGTGGATAATTCAACGGCAAATGAGAATACAGGCTCTGTATTAAAGGAAACTATGGATGTTTATGGAATACATATGAAATGACAAAAGACTTGGGCGCTAACCTCAAGTCTTTTTTTTCACAGCGGTTCTACAATATCACGGTCTACAATGGAGTATATCCATTTCTCACTGCTCTCGTTCTCATGGAACCGTTTTATCTTATTCAGTTCCAATTCGGCCTTGTGGCGAGTCGTATATCCGTTTTCTAAATAGTATTCGCCGTCCGGATGAGCGATACCCTGTGAAAATATCACGGTTTTTCCGTAATGCTCTAAATCCGTACCGTTATTTTTCCCAGTTACAAAAAACATATAGCTGTCCTCCTTATACGAAGATTATATCAGCCGGATGAGAAAACTACAATGCCTTGTTTCTGTTAGTTTTTGTTTTCCTAATCATTTTTCATTCTATGGGTAGAGATAAATTTATAGATGAAGGGAGATTGAAAATCAATGATTAAAAAGGAAACAAAAAGAAAAATTCTCACATGTGCTGCTGTATCTTGTATGTGTCTTGCTCTTATTTTCATTGCAGGCAGTGCCGGGGGGTATTCGGAACACCAGATGCAGACAGGACAATTTTTGCTGATGTTTTCCGTAGGACTTGGATTTGGATTTGGCTTCATGATAACGGCAGGAAAATTGTGGGATATGGAAATGGAGGATTATTTGGATGATGAAAGAAGGAGTTAAAGGCTCGATGTATTGGGATATGCATGGAGATTTCTTTCGTCTGATGCAACGGTTCATTAACGGAGACGCAGACGGTAGCTATCTCAAAGATGCATATTGGCAGAATGTAGCAGACGAATCAGATGCGTTCTATAAGAAATACAATTGTAAATATGCACAGTCGTTGGCAATGACACTGATAGATGAACTGGAGCGCAGGAGCAAAGCAGAACGGAGCATACAGAAACACATGCAAAGTGCTTAGTAAAAGTAAGATTTATAAAGGAAAGAATGGAGGATAACTATGGAACGCGAAGAGAGAGAAGAACTCTGTATGATAGGTAGACAGTTAGGAACTTTAAATGCAGAAGATATTGCGTTTATCATGGATGAAACAAATGGGGCGATTGCAGTAAACCGCCGTATGGCAACCGCCAGAAACCGCGCGATTGATACGGAAATGAGTGCAGGGAAAAAAGTATCTCAGGTTATGCGTATCAAACATGAAACATTACCAGTTTTAAATCTATTTTAATCTTGATTTTAGAGAAAGCCCAAAAACAGGGCTTTTTCTCTTGTCTAAGAACACAAATTTGTCTACCTCTTTTTCCATACTATTAACTGAAGAATTAAAATCAGGAGAAAAAGGATGAAAAAGAAACGATTTGGAATTGAAATTGAATTTACAGGAGTTCGGAGACGTCTGCTTGCTCTGAAACTGGAAGAGACTTTGAAAATGAAAAGGGATAGCCGTCTTTACCGGTATTCAAATGGTGATACGGATATTGATATCATTTTGACAGATAAATATGGAAAGGAATGGACTCTTCATAGGGACCGCAGTATCTGTGCGGAAAGCCGACACATTATGTCATCTAAGGATGAGTATCAAGTAGAACTGATTTCTCCGGTGCTTACTATTCAAACTTTGTCCCAGCTTTTAAAGATATTGCAGATTATCCGGGAAGAGGGGGGAATTGTCAATGAAAGCTGTGGTATTCATATCCATGTGGACAATCCCGGAGAAACGTATATCCTTCAAAATATGATTCTGGTATTTGGAGAGCAACAGGAAGATATCATGGAACATTTTGGTGTAGAAAAGACCCGTAGGGAAAAATATTGTAAAATGCTGCCAGAGAGCTTAATTGAACGCATGAAATCAAAACAGTATTATTCTCAAAAAGAGCTGCAAAATGACTATATTCGGATTTTATCAGACGGCACACAGGAGGAATCACACGCCCGCCATCAGTCCAGATATTACGCAATGAACCTGCATTCATTAATTACCAATAATACAGTGGAATTCCGTTTTTTTAATTCTACATTGAAAGATGCAGAAGTGTGCAATGCGATATACTGGACATTGGGTTTCACCGCATTTACAGCTTACACGGAAAATCCAAAAGAAATATCTGGTTAATCTGGATATTTTTTATTGTAGAAAATATTTTTCATTCTATTGATAGAACATAAACTGCAGACGAAGGGAGCAAAAAGTTTATACTGCATGGTTCAAAATTATAAAAAATGGAGGATAACAATATGAAAAGTATAAGTTATGAGGAATTTCAGAAACTGGTAAAAGATTTATTTCCAAAGTATTTATCGGAAATCGTTAAAAATTTCAATTGTAAAGTTGAATCCGTTCCAAAATCAACGAAAGTAGGGAACGTGGTGCAGATTTCTGTGTGTAAATCTGATAATACAACACCGTATTTCACAACCTACTTGTTTTTAAAGGATATGTGGAATGAGATGGATAACAACGAAATGGATAGAAATCAGAGTATTCGGAATATGGCAGAGAGTTTTGTGCGATTGGTAAAAAGAATTGAATACGCTGATGCACTATGCTTCGATAAAAACAAAGTATTTCTTGAAGTCATCAACAGGAAGAATAATGAAGAACTGTTAAAGACGATTCCTCATCGGACATTTCTGGATTTGGCAGTTACTTATAGACTTCTAATAAAAGCAGATGATGAAGAGTTTCGTTCTGTAAGAATTACCAATGAATATCTGGATACTTTTTCACTGACGGAAGATAAACTGTTTCAGCTTGCTGTCCATAACATGCCAAAGCTATTGCCTGTTAAGGTGACAAATATGCGCGGTTTTATTTTAAAAATCGAAAGTCAAGAATCTTTGTCGGATATGGATAAACTGCCGGAAGCCTATATAGTATCCAATGTCTACCAAAATAAAGGAGCTGGATGGCTTCTTTATAAAAATGTGTTTTCTGAGCTTGCTGAAAAACTTGATGGTGACTTACATATTTATCCATCATCTATTCATGAGCTGATAGTAAAGAAAGCTGAGGATGACGACTATATGCTTACACTTACACCGAAAGTAAACGAAACACATGTAGCCGAGAAACAAAGATTATCTAATCAAGTATATTATTATAGCCGCGAACTTGGGGATTTCTTTGTAGTTTCCCATAACAAAGAAACAATTATATGATTTACTGGATAAAATAAGGAGAATGATTATGCAAAAATATATGAATGAAGTAAAATATGAAGAAACATTTGAAAATCAGGAAGAAACGATTTTAGAGCATTACTTTATAGCTCCAAAAGAACTTTTAAGCGAATTTCTGTCAATAAAGTATCCGGATGCTGTTTCAGCAACCATTCTGCTGAAAATACCTATGGATACAGAAAAACCAATACAGGATGCCGTAGCACTGGTATCTCCTACAAAGGAGACAGAGGAAGACTGTTTAGAGGATTATGACTGGACAGAGATAGACGGAATGCTAAAAGGGGACGATATTAAAAAACTCTTGTCATTGCTTTTGGAAGAAATACTGGAGGATGCTGCTCGTCAGTGGTGTGACTTTATCGAAGAAGCACGGAAACGAAAAACCGGCGAAGGGTTTGCTGAATTCTTTTATGATACCCTTGAGCAGACAGGATGTAAAAAATATTTGTCAGTTGTTGTTTTGGAAGATATCGAAGAATTTGAGAAAATACTGGAGGAAAGTTGCCGCCAGTGGTGTGACTTCATTGATGATGTACCGGAACGAAAAACCGGCGAAGGATTTGCACAGTTCTTTCGTGAAATAAGGGAACAGAAGTTGTAGTAAAGAATTTTGCGGTCCGGTAGCGGTTATATACTGGACCACATTATTATAGGAGAATAACGATGTATTTACAAACCATTACTTATGAAGGCACAGACTGGCACGACATTTGCACAGATACTGAACAGATTTCAATTTGTAACGACCCTCTCTTTTATGACGTGGAAAGTGTCATTTATGCACATATGAAAAATCTGTTGTTAGATATGAATTTCGATATTCCCTGCAACCATTTCGGATATGATGATTTTCTGGGATTGCAGCATAAGCCGTATGTTTGGAATGATGGTGGTTCTGGATATGTAAATATCAATTATTGTAAAGATAAAAGCCAGTATGTCGTTCATATTAATATCAGTCAGTATGATTTAAAAAAATATTATCGGGTATATGATGCAAAAAAACCGGTTTATCTGCCTGTCGCACAATACAAGTATGGATTAAAGGATGGCGATACAAAGACACGTTTTTTCTGTGAAGATTATTTCATTTCCTACGAGGAGGCTGTCCATTTTATAGAACTGGAAAAAGCGGCACAAAATACGGAATTTATGATTGATGCATATGATGACTATCAGGTCATAGTGTTTGACAGAGAGCAACTTGTTAATACAGAATGGTATCAGCTCAATAAGCGAGTAAATGAAAAAATCAAAACAATAGGTAAAGCTGCTTATAAGGAAAAAGCAGTTCCATCTGTGATTTTCGATTATGAAGAATTTGTGGAACCGTATAAAACCAAACTTTAATGAGAATGCAGTATAAGAAAAGTCTCGGATTGTCCGGGACTTTTTTCATACTAAAGATAGGAGGGAAACCTTCTGTGGGAGTATTTTTTATATAACGGGAGTTCGCAGGAGACTGCGGACTCTTTTGTATGTTGTGTGTCCAGCGAAGCTGGACCACACTTGCCGGTGCAAGTCCGGTCACGGTAATCGCCAGTGAGCCGTGTAGCTAAACTCGGTGCGTTGTAGTAATACAGGGTGCTAAGCGAGTGGATAAAGTAACCTTGATAAGAGGAGCGAGCAAACATGCAGACCGTAACATAAAGTGAATTCTGCCGTATCGTTAAAAAGGTCTCGAAAGAGAGCAAAGAGAAGTTGAGCCTTGAGCATATGGGCGAAAACCAAGGAACGTGTGAAGAAACTGGAAAAGCAGCACGGAAGAATCTCTCGGTATATGGGAAGCGGTATGTATGGAAAGTGTGGTTCGGAACTGGAGAGACCCTACCCATCACCGAAAGGTAAAGAGAAAGCGTATAAGCTTGGCGAAAGCGTATTCTGATGGGAGGGAGTCGGAGGGGAACATAGTACCGATTATAACTGTGCAAGAAAACGCAGTTTATGGGAAGGTTCCTTACTTCATTCATGTTTGTAGAGAGGGTAAGAGTGAGAGAATGTCATGTTGACTAACAACTCCAAAGGAAAAATTCGACAACTTCAAAACAAACTATATCTGACAGCCAAGAAATGTGACAGCCGAAGATTTCATGCACTTTACGATAAAGTATATCGGGATGATATACTTTTCGAAGCATGGAAACGAGTAAAAGCTAACAAAGGTTCTAGTGGAGTGGATGGTATCAAGATTGAAGATATAGAAGAGATGGGAATTGAGAAATACCTATCAGAAATCAAATCGGAACTGAGGGAGGGAAAATATAAACCATCCCCAGTAAAAAGAGTAATGATACCAAAACCAGACGGAAGTGAAAGACCTCTTGGAATACCAACGGTCAGGGATAGAATCGTGCAGATGGCTACAAAAATAGCAATAGAGCCAGTATTCGAAGCTGACTTTAGAGATTGTTCATATGGTTTTAGACCGAAAAGAAGTGCAAAACAAGCACTAGAAAAGGTCAGAAAAGCATGTAACAACAAAGGCTACTATGTAGTGGATGCAGACATTGAGAAATTCTTTGATAACGTAAACCAAGACAAACTGATGGTGTTAGTGGAACAGAGAATATCAGACCGAAGAATACAAAAACTGATAAGGCAATGGCTGAAATCGGGAGTATTGTACGGAAATATACTGACAATCTCTGAACTGGGAACAAGTCAAGGTTCGGTCATTTCACCGTTACTGGCAAATATTTACCTGAATACACTAGACAGACTGTGGGAAAAGTATGGACTTACTCACGGTATTCTTGTAAGGTACGCAGACGATACGGTAATCATCTGTAAAAATAAGAAAAGTGCAAATCATGCATTGAACTTACTGCGGTATATCATGGCAAAACTGGATTTAAAGTTACATCCGGTAAAGACAAAGATTGTCAGTATGTGGGATGGAAAAGAGGGGTTTGATTTTCTGGGAATGCACCACAGAAGAATGACAACGGAAACGAGCAAAGGACAGCTGTATAAGGAAACTTATCAGTACCCAAGCAGAAAAGTCATGAAGAAAATGAAAGCAGAGATTAAAAGGAATGTAAACAGTCGTAGCCTACTGGTTGCAAAGGAGGAAGATATAATAAAGAATCTGAACCCCAAAATCACAGGGTGGAAGAATTACTATTCCACCAAGACAAATGCAAAGTGGATGCAAGCAATAGACTGGTATATTATCTGTACTTTTACAAGGTGGTATAACAAGAAACACCAAAGGCGAAATCGTATGTCAAAGGTGGGATTTGTTAGAAATAGCATTTATGAAAAAAGGTTAAGGAAAATGGCTGGAGCATGACGTAATGCTGTAGAAAGAAGAATGTCGGAAAGCCGTGTGAGGGAGAACCTCATGCACGGTTTGATGAGGGGAAAGAGGGCAGAAGCCCTCTAACCTACTCTACATCTCTTATTTTATTTTACATTCTATCAATAGGACAAATAAACGTGAAGAAGGGAGTTTATAAGTAAATATCACATGTCTGAAACTAATTTTTTATAAAAAAACAGAGGAGAATAACTATGATTTTAGAACAATGTAAAAATTTATTAGAAACAAACGCAACTGCAATCGCACATCAAGTAAATTGCCGCGGAGTCATGGGAGCAGGAGTAGCAAAACTGATTCGCAGCGAAATCATAAGCGATTCACAATATGAAATGTATCAAAATCTTTGCAAATCAAAGACCGCTTATGAACTGATGGGCCATAATAAGGTAATGAGCGTACCACAGGGCAGGATTATGACGTATGTTGTAAATATGTTTGCAGAAGACATCCCTACAGGAAAAGGTCTGGATACAGACTATAAATCATTATATTTATGCTTGCAAGAATTTGAAAAATGGTGCAGGGATAATCATATCATGCACGCAGCAATACCTGGATATCTGGGATGCGGGCTTGCAGGTGGTGACTGGAATCTCGTTTACAATCATATGATTGTGCCGATATTTAAAGACTCCCCGATTCTGCTGGAGATTGATTATCTGCCAGCGAGTGTGGAGCTTTTAATACAGGAATTTGAAAGCCTGTCTTTGACTGATGACAGCAGGCTTACTTCTGAATGGCATGGATTTAAAGCTGGTACAAGTACTGTACAAATCCATGCATATCTTGCAAAAACCTTTTTTTAACGAAAGAGAGAATGGTATGTATAAAGAAGGACAAAAAATCAATGTTGACTATTCTGTTGGACAGATTATCAATATTGGATATTATGGAGGAACTCATAGTCGGACATTAATCAAAACACAGGCGGAAGTTACGAAGATATCCTCGGAAACGGGGCTTATCTATATCCGCATCAAACTCTCTTATGGAGCTTATAGAACGATGTTTGGGTATGAAAGTGAACTGAAAGAACTGGAGAATAACTATAATCTGCCTTTAGAGTGAAAATGGAGAATTGAAAATGACGTATGATGATTTAGAAGTAAATATGAGGCTACTGTGCCATCGGACAGACAGAAGTAAGAAAATAATGAAAGTAGTAAGAAAGGGCGTGGATGGGTTTGGTCAGCATTCTGTTGTCTTTCAAAGTACAACTACTTGCGCTCAAGCATACTGTATTGCGAAACATGTTCCTATTTGGAACATAGAGGAGGCTAAAACCATTCGTTTGATTTCCATAAATATTGACGGAATAAAACTTGACAGGACTTTTACAATCAAAGAACTGGAAAAGGATTTCCGGGATGAGTGCATGCTTGTTCCATCAAACGATGATGAAATAAAATTGGTTGAAATCAATGGAACAAACATAACAGATTTTGTGGAAACTAAAAACAGCGTATTGACATTTGGAGACATAGCAGCATATTTCAACTGGGAATAGGAGGATAACAATGAGTATATTTGATTTGAACGGTCCGAAGAAAATCGTAGCAAATGAAGAGATTCAGATTACGGAAGAAAACCGTTACTTCTTCCCCGGCATCATCCATGGCGGCGAAAAATACGTCATTCAGGCTTATGGCTGGGACGTTGGCGACAGACCAGAGGATAAACGGGTAGAAGTCAAATACCTGTATGCAGAAGATATCGTGGAGCTTGCAAAAAGATACACATGGAAAGAAGGATATCTCAATGAAGAGAGATTCAAAGAAGGCTTTAAGGTGTTGGAAGAAGAAGCTGAGTCATTTCTGGTTGAAAATGATGGAAAGGGAGGTTATTACACCCTGAATCAGATGTGGGAGAAAGCGGAACCGGAAGACTATGAAAAATTGACAAAATGGGCTTTAAAAGCCTGTACAAAGTTATTCGGAGCCTCTATATATGTAGATTTAACAGGACATGAAATAAAATTCCAGTTTGAGGAAATCCCCGTTGTAGATGTGAGTATTGCAGGAAGAGGATGTAGCAGCATCATTTATGTAGAACATCCTATGTTTATCTCACAGGACTGTTCAACAACTATTTTTAAAAAGGATTATCTGGATAAAGTATTAAACATCACAAATAAGTTATCTGTTTTCTACTCATCTTCAGAGGAAATGTGTAAAAATTGGTTGAAATCATCAAAAGCACATTTAGAAGAAGTGACAAAAGAGACCTATGAGCTATTCAAAAAGACTTATGTTTTAGCCAAAAACACTGCCGTTCTGGATAAACATGGAAATATCATGGTTTTGGATACTCCTTCAGCAGATAAGAAACCATCGGATGCAGAATTGAATGCTCTGGTATGGAAGGTAAACGACCGGGTGCAGGAAATTGAAGATTGTACTGTACCAGACAAGGTGCTTGCGGAAATGGTCAGAAGCAACGATTTTTCCTATCCCGGATTTGCAGATGATATTTTTCGTATCTACGAACAGAGCCAGGACAAAGCGACTTTCCGCTACCTGTTTTTTGAATTCACTGGAAAGGAATTTGAGGAATACCTGCAGAAATGTATCAGGGAAATGGAAGAGTAGCATCAGACAAAGATATTGCTTAATCAAGAAGAGACCTGTTATGGGTCTTTTCTTTTTTTGTCCAAGAATTGTACAAAACAAAAATAATTTGACATACTATCATTAAATGATAGGCCGTCTTGCCGGCCTGAAGGTGAGATAGTGCAGTGCGTCCGATAAGACAGCTGACCTCTCGCCAAGCTCTCTGCGAAAAGCAGTAAAAAGTTGCAGCAAAAGTACAAAATGTTCGGAGCGCTGTGAAGAATCTGTTATTTGAAGTTCTAGTACCATATAAAATAACGTGGGTCTCAAGGTCGCAACCTATCTTTTCATATGTATGTAAAGTTCTGGAGCTATATAATATAACAGGAGCCTCAAGGTATGTGGACTCATTAATAAATTTATTTTCCGTTTTGGAACCATATTAAATAACATAGGTCTCAAGATACTGAGGAATCGCCATAAATAGGATTCTAAAAACACGATTCCAAATCCTGCCTAGTCCGTAATGTCCATGTTCACGATAGAAAAAGATTTTCTGCTGTTAGCAGCATCCTTTTCTGTAGGGAATAATTCCTTTTCAGAAAGTGTCAAAGCCCCGCAGGCTCCGATTCTCTGAACAATGTAGGTATTTCCCTGTTTACGCATCACTTTTACTTTCACAATTTTCCCGGTTTCAATCATATAACAGATATCGTTTGTAACAAATTCCATAATAAATCCCCCGTCTTTCTCATTCTTGTAAAACCGTAGGGAATATTATACCCTATAAGAAGAAAAGAAAAAAGTGGAAAATAAAAGATATGCATACTATTTTTATAGAATATACTAAAAAAGTTAAAGGATGTGAAAAGGTCAATGAAAAAAGAGAAAAGAGACATGCAGGACAGAAAAGATATGATAGGATTTTTTTTCTATCTTACACTGGTGATATTGATTCTGCATGAGGTTTATCTGCCGAGAATAGGCATCGGCGGTATATTCGATGAATTACTGGACGTACTGGTGCTGCTAATTTTCTGCGGATTCTGTATAAAGATGCTGATAAAAGAGAAGACCCGCGTAAAAAAAGTTTTTGCCTGTATTGCGTTCTGCGTATGCCTATGCGTGGCAGTGTATCTTGGCGCTGTCATTACTGCAGATATAAAGGATGGGCCGGTTACGGATACTTTTACGCAAATCGAAACAAGGAGTTCCCAAGGAGTCCGGTTTATATATTATTACCTGTACGGAATTGGAGATGAGTGCAGCAGCAAAGAATTCCCTGTCAGAAGCAGCCAGTATTGGGATTATCAAGATGTGAGTGCTAATATTTTTGTTATTTTTTTGCAAACCCTTTAAAATCAATGGTTTGC
>ERZ827037.426-NODE-426-length-55669-cov-14.852861_pt1 | contig 55669 bp, 45 predicted proteins | sample MGYA00519924_ERZ827037 | MGnify/ENA primary metagenome ERZ827037 (study PRJEB31778, sample SAMEA3449250) | human gut metagenome | biome: human gut; feature: human-associated habitat; material: faeces | place: United Kingdom | collected 2010/2012 ... | reverse complement strand
TGGAGCTGCTATCCAGATTCGAACTGGAGACCTCATCCTTACCAAGGATGCGCTCTACCAACTGAGCTATAGCAGCACACTCACAGCTCAATTATTATACCACAGTTCTCCGGATTTTGCAAGGAGTTTTTGAAAAAAAGTTTATCCTTTTGCAAAAAAAGCAGCCAAAACACAAAAAGGGACGCCGCAGCGGGCGTCCCTTGCAGGATATTTTGTTGTTCTGGGGGCAAGATCACTCGATCAGGCCGTTGAGCAGTGCCAGGCACTTGCGGCTGTGCAGCTTGCGAATCGCCTTCGCCTCGATCTGACGCACACGCTCACGGGTAACGCCAAAATCCCGGCCCACCTCTTCCAGCGTGCGGGGGCGGCCATCGTCCAGACCAAAGCGCAGACGGATGACCTTCTCCTCACGAGGGGTCAGGCTCTTAAGGGCCAGATTGATCTGCTGTGCCACCATTGCGCGGTCTGCTGCCTTGCCGGGGGCTTCGGCATTCTCGTCCGCCACAAAGTCGCCCAGGGAGGAGTCCTCCTCCTCACCCACGGGGCTTTCCAGGCTGGCAGGCTCCTGCGCCATGCGCTGGATCTCCCGCACGCGCTCCACGCTCATATCCATAGCCTTTGCCAGTTCTTCCGGCGTAGGCTCGTGGCCGTTCTGATACACCAGCTGGTTGGTCGCCTGGCGCATCCGGTTGATGGTCTCCACCATATGCACCGGGATGCGGATGGTGCGGGCCTGGTCCGCAATGGCGCGGGTAATGGCCTGACGGATCCACCAGGTTGCATAGGTAGAGAAGCGGAATCCGCGGTCGCAGTCAAACTTTTCTGCCGCCTTGATCAGGCCGATGTTGCCCTCCTGGATCAGGTCCAGGAATGCCAGGTTGTGGCCCACATGCTTTTTGGCGATGGAGACCACCAGACGCAGGTTGGCCTCGCTGAGGCTGCGGCGGGCGTTCAGACCATCGCGGCGGGCACGGAGCAGCTCCTCCCGGCGCTCATCGCTCAGGGGGCCGTTTTCCACTTCCTCCAGCGCTTCCTTCTCGGCTGCCTTTTCATCGGCATCCTCGGCGGGCTTTTCAGCCTCCTCGTCCATATCCTCGTTGTAGCTGCGGCTGTTCTCGTCCTCCTCAAAGGAGAAGCGGGCGCTGTTCTTTTTAATGTACTCGGTGCCGCCATAGCGTGCCCGGTCTGCCTGAAGGATATGCGCAGCCTCAGCGCCAGCATGGATGCGGCGGCTCAGCTCCACCTCCTGCTCTGCGCTCAGCAGCGGGATCTGGCCGATCTGCTTGAGGTAGTTCTTCACGGGGTCATCCAGCAGCTCATCCATAGCCGCCTTCAGGTCCGCAGGGTTCTCCTCCGGCTCGTCGCTGTCCTCATCTCCCAGGCCCAGGTCTGCATCCGCATTGCTCTCCGCATTCTCCACCTCGGCCAGGATGCCGTCCACATCCAGCCCAGCATCGACGTCGACATCGTCCAGCACCTTAACGCCCCGCTCTTCCAGGAGGGTATACAGGGTCTCCAGATCCATCCGGCACTGAGCCGCCAGAGCCTTTGCCTCCTGTGCAGACAGGGTGCCTTCTCCCTTCGTCAGCAGTTCTTTTAAAGTCATGCCCATTTCGCACTCTCCTTTTCACTCCGTAGGCCGCGCCTGGTCAAATCACCAGACCGCCGTTCACCCCGAACACCTGTCCAGTGATGTATCCGGCGTCCTCCCCGGCCAAAAATACCAGCAGCCGTGCCACCTCGGCCGGGCTGCCCAGGCGGCCCACCGGTGTCTCCTCGGCAAGAGCTGCCTTATCCTCGGCGGTAAATGCCGCCATCATATCCGTGTCGATCACGCCCGGGGCCACACAGTTCACTGTGATGCCGCTGGGGCCTTCCTCTTTTGCCAGCGCCTTGGTCAGGCCGATCAGCCCTGCCTTGGCCGCAGAGTAATGCACCTCGCAGCTGCCGCCGGTCTGTCCCCACATACTGCTCACCGTCAGGATCCGGCCTGCCTTGCGGCGGATCATCCCCGGAAGCGCCAGCTGGCACAGGTGGAATGCACCGGACAGATTCACGTCCAGCATCCGCTGCCACTCGGCGGGGGTGATATCGGTAAACAGTTTCTGCTGGGCAATGCCCGCATTGCAGACCAGCACATCCACCCGTCCCAGCGCCTGCTGTGCCTGCGCAAAAGCCGCCTCACAGCTGGCCCGGCTGCCCACGTCGCACTGGAACGCCCGGCAGCCGGGAAGCTCGGCTTCCAGCTGGGCAGCATCCTCTGCATGGGTATGGTACAGCACCGCCACCCGGTAGCCCGCAGCATAAAACGCCCGGGCAGCCGCTGCGCCGATGCCCCGGTCTCCGCCGGAGATCAGCACGCCCTGCCCGTTCTCCGCAGGCCGCTGCACTTCTGGGTGGGGTTCTTCTGCCGGGGACGTCTCCTGCTGCGGCCGGGGGGCGGGTTCCGCCTCCGGCTCCGGCACAGGTTCCGGCTGTGGGTCTGGTGTGTCCGGCTGAAGGCCGGACAGGTCAAAGGTCAGCTCAAATTCATCTTCGTACAAGAGCGGTCGCCTCCTGTCCCATATTCTCCGCCCCGCAGTCGATGCCCTGCCAGGCGGTGGGCCGCACCCCTTCCGGCGGCGGCACGGCGCTCCCATCCACACACCCGGACAAGGCCGGTAACTATGGGCGCGGCCGCCGAAAATACGAGGGGTTTCGACAAATAGCCATTTAATAATATACCACAATCCAGCCCCAAAAGTAAAGCCGAAACCATATTTTTGTACGCAGTTGTTTTATTTTTTAGTATCCAGGGGTCGGAACACCCCCTCCCCGGCGCTGTCCCCTGCCCGGCGCCCGCAAAAAAAGCAGCCTGTGCGGATGCACAGGCCATGCCGGATACTCGTTTGGTCCTCTTTTGCGCAAAAAAGCAGAGGGTTCACTCTCTTACCGGGGGCTTCCACCGGGGGCGGGAGGCTCTCTGCTCCCGGAGGCGTACAAAGAACGCCTGCAGCAGTGCCTGCGCCTCCTCTGCCCGGAGCCCCTGCTCCACCACCGGGTGATGGTTGAACGGCAGCGCAAACAGGTCGGTCACCGACCCGCAGCACCCCGCTTTTGCGTCCACGGCACCGTATACCACCCGCCGGATCCGGCTGTTCAGGATGGCGCCGCTGCACATGGGGCAGGGTTCCAGGGTAACAAACAGCTCGCACTCCCACAGCCGCCACCCGCCCAATGCTTTGCAGGCCGCATCAATGGCCAGCAGCTCCGCATGATGCAGGGCATTTTTTTCAGTCTCCCGTGTATTATGCGCAGCAGCGATCACCTGTCCGTGGCGGGCCACCACCGCCCCCACCGGCACCTCCCCCAGCTGGGCAGCCTGCGCAGCCTGTTCCAGCGCCAGGCCCATCAATTCGTAGTCGGTCATATCGGTCTCTCCCTTTTACTTCTGCAAACAAAACACGATGCAGTTATTCAGCCCATGCAGCAGCACACCGGGCCAGATGCTTCCGGTCCGGCGGCGCAGCCAGCCCAGCCCCAGGCCAAACCCCAGGCTATACAGCCCGGCCGCTCCCGTGCCATGGGCCGCCGCAAACAGCACCGCCTGCATCCCCACGCTCCACCCGCCCAAGGGGGCGGCAAGCCCCTGCACAGCCCCCCGGAAAACCAGCTCCTCACACAGCGCCGCAATGGGACACAGACGCAGCCAGGCCAGCACCCGCCCCGCTCCGCCGGACAAAAGCAGCGCCCCCTGCACCGGGCTCTCAGCCAAACGAGACCCCAGCGCCAGCACAAGACAGAACACCACCGGCGCCAGGCCGCCTGTGCCGGGCCGCACCAAGCCAAGACCCGCCCGGTCCAAGCCTGCTGCCCGGGCCGCCGCCACAGCCGCCGCTGTCTGCGCCAAGGCCGTTCCGGACTGCCAGAGCCAGGCAGCAGCTGTTCCGTTGGCAGCAGACGCCCCGGAACAAAGCACCCCCACGCCCAGCCACACAGCCGCTGTGCCCAGCGCTGCCAGAACGCTGCGCTCCTGCTGCATCTTCATCCCCGCCTTTCCTTTGCAGACGATGATACCACAGCACCGCCGCTCCGTGCAAGATGGCGGGCACAGAGAAGGCTGCCTCCAAATAAGAAAACATTGGTTCTGGCTGAGAGATTTGCCCCATAGCACCCTGTAAAGGGCTTGGAAATACATCCAGTATTCCACGCGCCCTTTCCAGGGCACTCTGGGCACAAATCTCCGGGCCAGAACTGCTACGCACCCGCCGCCCGGCGATTTTGGGCTAGTGCAAGGAAAAGCAGCGCAGGCATCCTTGCTGGCTGGCAAGCTGCTTTGACACAGCAATTGCACAAAATCGTCAGTCGGCGGGCAATGGTTTCTTATTCGGAGGCAGCCAAGGGGGTTTTCTGCATTTTCATACGCAGCTGCGCCCCCTGCGCCCAAAAATCCCCTTGAAAAATCACCTCAATATATTGACTTTTTCCGCATCAGTCTGCTATACTATTTGTAGTTATGCGCAGTTTTTGCGCCTTCACCTGTTGCTTTATACCCATGGAGGTAACGATATGATCCGCATCCTTACGGACTCTGCGTCCGATATCCTGCCCGCCGAGGCTGCCCAGCTGGGGGTCTCTCTTGTTCCGCTGAACGTCACCTTTGAGGATGGCTCTGTGATCCGGGACGGCGTGGACCTGACCCCGTCCGAGTTCTACACCCGGATGGAGACCTGCCACCACCTGCCCATGACCAGCCAGCCCAGCCCGGAGCTGTTCGAGCGCTTCTTCCGGGAGGCTGACGAGGCCGGTGACATCGTGATCGGCATTTTCCTTTCCCACGAGCTGTCCGGCACCTACCAGTGCGCCAAGCTGGCCGCCGACATGGCCAACGTGGACAACGTCCGCTTTGTGGACAGCAGCACGGTCTGCCTGGGCGAGGCGCTGCTGGTGCATCTGGCCGCCAAACTGCGGGACGAGGGCCGCACCGCAGACCAGATCGTGGACGCGCTGGAGACGGCAAAACAGCACCTGCACCTGGTGGCTGCCATCGACAACCTGAAATACCTGCGCAAGGGCGGCCGCCTGCCCGCCGCTGCCGCCGTAGCCGGCGGGATGCTGGGCATCAAGCCCCTGATCTGCGTGCAGGATGGCAAGGTCGTCCTGGCTGGCAAGGCCCGGGGTCTGCCCGGCGCTTACGTCGCCCTGTTCAAAAAGATCGATGAGATGGGCGGCATCCACCCGGACTTTGCCCCCATGACAGGCTACACTGTCAGCCCCCGGGAGATCCAGCCCATCCAGAACTATCTGTGCGAGAACCTTGGCGTCAACGACCCCATGGTGCGCCAGATCGGCTGCGTCATCGGCACCCACGCCGGGCCGGGCGCCTTTGGCCTGGCCTTCTTTGACAAGGAGCTGGACCTGTCTGCCCAGAATTGATCCCCGACCATTGCAACCAAAAAAGCGGAGAGCTGCTGTGCTCTCCGCTTTTTGTTTTATTCGGTGCTCTGTTCCAGCAGCTCCAGCAGCTGATCCGGCCGCATGGAGAGGATCGCTCCGTCTGCGCTGCCGGTGACGGTATCCGCCAGAGACTGTTTTGCCTGCTGCATCTCCAGGATCTTTTCCTCAATGGTGTCCTGAGCGATCAGCTTATACACCTGCACCGGGTTATTCTGCCCAATGCGGTAGGCACGGTCGGTGGCCTGGTTCTGGGCCGCCTGGTTCCACCAGGGATCATAGTGGATCACGATATCCGCTGCGGTCAGGTTCAGGCCAGTGCCGCCAGCCCGCAGCGAGATCAGGAACACATCTGCCTCCCCGCTATTGAAGCGGCGCACCAGCTCTGCCCGTACCGGCTTTGGGGTGGAGCCTTGCAGCGTAAAGTGCCGCAGGCCCGCTTCATCCAAGCGGCTGGCCAGAAGCTCCAGCATGGAGGTGAACTGGCTGAACAGCAGGATGCGGTGTCCCCCCTCCACCGCAGACTGCACCAGCTCCATGCAGGCTTCCAGCTTGGCGCTGCCTCCGGCCCAGTCCTCGGTCACCAGGCGGGGGTCGCAGCACAGCTCCCGCAGCCGGGTCAGCACCGCAAACACCGCCATCCGATCCTCCGGTTTGGCCGCCCGGAGCTTGTCCTTGGAGTCCAGCACCGCCGCCAGGTACAGCCGGCGCTGCTGCTCCTCCATCTCCACACGGCAGACCGTCTCGGTCTTGGGGGGCAGCTCCCGCAGCACCTCCGACTTCATCCGCCGCAGGATAAAGGGGCTGGTCAGCAGGTTCAGCCGCCGGGCAGCCTCCTTGTCCTCCTGCTGAAGGATGGGCTTTTCAAACCGGTTGCAAAAGCTCATATACGGGGGCAGATACCCCGGCATCAAAAAGGAGAAGATGCTCCACAGCTCCCCCAGGCGGTTTTCCACCGGGGTGCCGGTAAGGGCAAACCGCACCTGACTGCGCACCCGGCAAACCGCCTTATATTTTTGGGTGGTATGGTTCTTGATGGCCTGCGCTTCGTCCAGGATGCAGGCGTAAAAAGGCTGCTGGGCATACAAGGCCTCGTCCCGGCGCAGCAGCTCATATCCCGTCACCACCAGATCCGCCTCGGCCCATTGCTGGGCCAGCGCCGCCCGGTGTGCGGCGTCCCCATCCACCGCGATGCAGCGCAGCTGCGGGGTGAACTTCTCGCACTCCTGCGCCCAGTTCAGCACCAGCGATGCCGGACAGACGATGAGGCTGGGCAGGTTCTGCCCGCCTTCTTTCAGGGCCAGCAGATAGCTCAGCACCTGCAAGGTCTTGCCCAGGCCCATATCATCGGCCAGGATGCCCCCCATGCCGTAACCGTCCAGGGTACGCAGCCAGCGGTAGCCGTCCCGCTGGTACTTGCGCAGCACCCCCCGCAGGCTCTCCGGCGGGGCATAGTCGCTGTCCTTCACGGCATGGAAGCTGCGGCTGATCCGGCGGAATGCATCGTCCCGGGAAAAACGCACCCCCGGCCGGCCGCTCAATGCGCCATCCAGACTGGGGGCACGGTACAGCGGCAGCTGGGCATGCCCCTGGGTCAGCTTTGCGCCGGACAGTTCCAGGGTCTCGTCCAGCTCCTCCAGCACCTGCATGGAGTCGTCCAGCCGCAGCAGACTGCCGTCCCGCAGACGATGGTAGCGCTTTTTCTGCCGCAGGCTCCGGATCAGCCCCCGCAGCTCGCTGACCGGGAACTCGCCCGTATCCACCTCCAGGTCCAGCACACTGCCATGCACCGATACCCCCACCGAAACCTTAGGCGGCGTCGCCTCCAGCCGCCGGAAAGCATCGCTGAGGTATACCTCGCCCATCGTCAGCAGCGCCGGGACCCCTTCGTCCAAAAAGCGGCAGACCGTCTCTTCATCGGCGGCGCCGTATTCCCGGCCGTCGGGTCCGTAGCCCTTTTCCAGAAAAGCGCTCAGCAGCCGCTGCGCCCGGCTCTCGGCCCGGCTGTCCCGCACCAAGTTCAGCGGGGCTGCGTCCTGGGTGACCTTGTCCTCTCCGTACAAAAATTCTGCGTGGGCACTCACCGTCCCCCCATGGGGCGAATCCAGGTAGAACTGCACCACCGGCTCCAAGGGGATCTGGTCCAGCAGCAGCCGCTCCGGGTCCTGGATCTGGACCCGGCGGCCCAACGCAGGCAGAACATAGCTGCAAAAATCCACCGCATCCCGTTTGGAGAAAAACAGCTCCTGCCCGCACAGCGCCCGCAGCGCCGGACCCAGGCGGGCCGCCTCGGTCCGCTCCAGCTTCCAAAGGGTGGTCTCGTCAAATACATATGCCCCCTCCAGGCTGGGCGCCCAGCCCAGCACCGGACAGATCCCTACCTGTACGCCGCCCCGCTGGGGGACAGCGGTCAGGGTCAGGGACGGCATCCCCATCGCCAGGGTGTACCCGCCCACGCCCCCCTCCGGGGCGTAAAGCTCCACCAGGCTGTCCATCGCTTCTCCGGACAGGAACACCCCTCCCGCAGGCAGCCCCTGGGGCAGGCGGCCGGTCCTGGCTTCCATGCCCTGGCGGGCGCTCTGCTGGCGGCGCAGCAGGGTCAGGATCTGCTGTGCCCGGGGGTCAAAGGCGCTCCATTGGTGGACGAAGCACAGATTCTTGCTGTAACTCACCATCTGCCCCTGCTCCACAGCCTGCAGCAGCTCTGGGATGCTCTTGACCAGGTATCCCCGTCCCTCTCCATCCGATACCCGCAGCCGCAGCCACGGCTCCGAGCCGGAGAGAAGGGTCAGCTCCGGTTCCAGCCGGGCAAAGCCCTGGCGCTGAAGCGGCAGGGGGCTTTCCAGCTCCGCCAGCGCCTCCTGCTGATACACCTCCAGCAGCTGCCGGGCGGCCAGATCGCTCTCCGGCTCGTCCTCGCGCCACTTTTTCCCGAACAGCATCGCCAGATTGTTGGTGTAGTTGCTGCCCTTGCCCACCTTGTCCCGCAGCAGCTGCTGCCGGCGCTGTTCCGCCGGGTCCTCCAGGGCGCCAGCCTTCTGCCGCTCCATCCGATGGGCCGCCAGCAGCAGTGCGCCAATGTGCTCGCAGCAGGGGCCGTCACCGTTTTCGTTCCGGGCACAGGGACAGCTGGCACTGACAAAGGTGCCGTTGGCCCGCAGCCAGCACTGCGCCCGGCAGCTCTGCCCGCCGCTGCGCACCAAAGCGCTGAGATGCCGCACCCCCCGGCCGCTGGTCTCTTCCTGCAGGTCCCGCACCTTGTCTTCCAACTTGCTGGCGTGGGCCAAGACCTCCTCCCCCAGCAGATAGCGGATCTCTTCTCGGTCCATGTCCCGTCCCCCTCTCGGTGTGTTTTCAAAAGCTCTATTGGTTAAGCATACCGCACCGCCGCCCCGGATGCAAGGGGAGACGGCAGATTTTTGATAGCAAAACATCGCAAGGCCGGACTTTCCCTTATACAAAAAAGCGGCGGATGCAGCCGCATCCGCCGACAAAAAGCCATGATCAATCGTCAAACATCCCGGTGGACAGGTAACGGTCGCCGGTGTCCGGCAGCAGCGTCACGATGGTCTTGCCCCGATTTTCCGGGCGCTTGGCCAGCTCCACCGCCGCCCAAAGAGCCGCTCCGGAGGAGATGCCCACCAGCACGCCCTCGGTGCGGGCCATCAGCCGCCCGGCGGCAAACGCATCCTGATCTGTCACAGCCAGCAGCTCATCATAGATGGCGGTATCCAGCACCTGCGGCACAAAGTTTGCACCAATGCCCTGGATCTTATGGGGGCCCGCTGTCCCCTTGCTCAGCAGTGGAGATGCGGCAGGCTCCACACCCACGATGCGTACCGCCGGGTCCTGGCTTTTCAGGTAGCGTCCCACGCCCGTAATGGTGCCGCCGGTGCCCACGCCCGCCACAAACACATCCACATGGCCCTCTGTGTCCTGCCAGATCTCCGGGCCGGTGGTCTCAAAATGGGCTTGGGGGTTGGCAGGGTTTGTGAACTGTCCCGCCAGAAACGCCCCGGGGATCTGCTGCACCAGCTGCTGCGCCTTTTCCACTGCGCCGCTCATCCCCTTGCTTCCCTCGGTCAGCACCAGCTCAGCCCCGTAGGCCCGCATCAGCTGCCGGCGCTCCAGGCTCATGGTCTCCGGCATTACGATGACCACCCGGTAGCCACGGGCAGCAGCCACAGCCGCCAGGCCGATGCCGGTATTGCCGGAGGTGGGCTCCACGATCACCGACCCTTTCTTCAGCAGACCTTTCTGCTCGGCATCCCGGATCATGGACAGCGCCGCCCGGTCCTTGACCGACCCGGCGGGGTTCAGGTATTCCAGCTTTGCCAGCACCCGGGCTTCCAGCCCCAGCTGCTGCTGGATGCGGCACAGCTCCAAAAGCGGCGTGCGGCCGATCATCTGGTCCATCGATGTATAGATCTTGCTCATAGGTTGATCCCCTCCCTATCTTATATTGTATCCGGCCGCCTCCGGCTGTATCCTGCCGTAAATTTCCACGGGCGGCCTCAAGGCGATTGTAATACGACAAACGGGGGTTGTCAATCTTTTTTAAGCGGGGCATCCGCTGCTGGCCTGCACAGAAAAAGCAGGTGTGCCGTCAAGGCACACCTGCTTTTTTTATGGAAGGGAGATGAAAAGATCAGAACTTGAACAGATCCAGGATCTTCTGCCACAGACGGGTAAAGAAGTTGCCCTCCTGCTGAACCGCCTGCTCCTGGGCAGCAGCCTCCGGCTCCGGAGCGGTCTCACCGGTCTTGTACAGGAACTTCACCTGGGTGATCGCGCCTTCCGGCTTGCCCGCAAAGCTGTCGTACTCTGCCAGGCGGCTGTCCATTGCCTCCAGCACGGTCTGCAAACGGGTGATCTGAGCTGTATCCAGCGAGCCGGTCAGCTTCGAGATGCCCTCATCATTGAACTGATTCAGTCCATCGTCCAGCTGATGGGTGCCGCCGGACAGTGCATTGGCGCCCTCTGCCAGCTGCGATGCACCGGCAGACAGCTGCGCTGCGCCATCCTGTGCGGTATGAGCGCCCGCCGCAGCCTGCGCCACACCGTCGGCGTACTGGTCCACGCTGGATACGAACACCTGCAGCTGCGACAGGCTGTCCTTCAGGGCACGGACACTGGCGATGTCCTCGCTGTTGGCCACCTGATAGGTCAGCTCCTCATGGATGGTCTGCTGGGCGGCGGGGTCGGTGGTCATGGACACCAGGCCGCAGAGCATGGAGGGGTCGTAGTTCTGCATCAGCAGCAGCGCCGCCGGCAGGTCATGGCTGGTCTTGGTCGCAGCCAGGTACAAAGCCAGATCCAGCTGGCTGGACTTGAAGTTGGGGGCCTGCTCCCAGATGGTGCGCACCATCTTTTTGCGCCCAGCCGCCAGGGTATGCTCCCCCATCTCCAGCACATGGTCAATAACCGAAGCGTAGTTCTCCCAGGTCATGGGCTGGTCGATCAGGCCGCCCTCCATTAGGGTGGAGTTGGCCGAGTTCAGCACGCCGTCCGCCACCTGGCGGGCACCGGCTTTCAGTGCGTCGTTGTTGGAAGTCAGGGTATCCAGGCCGCCGGTCAGCTGGCCCAGGCCGCCATTCAGCTGGGCAGCGCCCTCGTTCAAAGCGTTGGCACCGGCGGCCAGCTGGGCAGCGCCGTCCACCAGCTGGGATGCGCCATCCAGCAGCTGATCCATTGCGCTGTTGAGCTGCTGGATGCCGTCGGTCAGCTCTGTGATGCTGCCAAAGTCAAAGGTCCCCTCCTCCAGGGCATCTGCACTGGCGGCACAGGCCACCAGCACGTTGGGGGCGGTCAGGTTGGTCACGTCTGCTTCCAGGGTGACGGAGTCCTGCAAATAATCGTTCAGGCTGTCCATATCGGCGGGCAGCAGGCCATCCAGGGCTGCTTTGACGCCCGGCAGCGTGACAAATGCAGCCACCGAGTTTTTTGCAGCAGTCTCCAGCAGGCCATGCTCTGCCTGCAGGCCGGTAGCACCCTCGCCCAGGATAATGCCCACCGCTGCTACCAGCGGGGTGACGATGGTGCGCTGCTGGCCATCCACGGTCACGGTGCCGCTCTCGTGGTTTTCCAGCTGAACGGTGATGACCAGGTGTCCGCTCTTGCCCAGCAGCTGCTCCAGCGGAGCCGTCTGGCCGTCCAGCGTGTAGGTGATCTGTGCCGAGACCGGCAGAGCACGGTCGGTATCGCCGGTATAATACACATCGGTGTCATCGGTCTCCCAGTAGAGGTTTTCCCCCTCCTGGGTAAAGGTGGCCTCGGTCTGGGTATTCTGGATATTTTTCAGGGTGCTGCGGTCGGTCGTCCCCCGCAGGCCCCCATCCCGGTGCAGATGCTCGCTGATGGTGCGGCTGCGGATGCTGCCGTCTGCATTCATCACTGCATACACCGTCTCCTCTTTGCGGAAAGAGTCCTCCGCAGCGGCAAAGGCAGGCAGAGCTGCGCTGGCTGCAATGGCCAGGGCCAGGGCTGCGCTGGCAAAACGAAGTGTTTTTTTCATAGTTCTTTCACTCCTTGTTGGTTGCTTGGGTGGATTGGGGAACCAGCCAGTGCAGGGTGGTGTGGCGGATCAGTGCGTCCAGCAGCTGCAAAACAGCGGGCAGCACCACCAGGATCACAGCCATGCTGACCAGTGCGCCGCGGGAGATCAGCAGGCAGATGCTGCGCAGCAGCTCCATCCGGCTGATGACCGCCACACCAGCGGTGGCGGCAAAGAAGGTCAGGCCGCTGGTCAGGATGCTTTGGCTGCAATGCTCCAGCGCCTGCTGTGCAGACTCCCGGGGGGTGCGGCCATAGCTGCGCTCCTCGTGGTAACGGGTGGTCATCAGGATCGAGTAGTCCACCGTAGCGCCCAGCTGGATGGTACCGATCACGATGCTGGCAATGAAGGGCAGCGGGTTCCCGGTGAAGTACGGGATGCCCATATTGATGGCGATGGCCGCCTCAATGCTGGCGACCAGCAGCACCGGGATGGACAGGCTGCGGAAGGAGATCAGGATAATGACCAGCACCGCCAGGATGGACCAGACGTTGACGTTTGCAAAATCCACATCGGCCACCTGGATCAGGTCATTGGTCATGGCGCCCTCGCCGGTGATCACTGCATCGGGGTCTGCTGCTTTGATCAGACTGTTCAGCTGATCCAGCTGGGTATCAATGGCTGCCGTGCCGGTCTTATAGGAGCTGTTTGCCAAAATCAGCTTGTAGCCGCCAGCCTGCACCAGCTGCAGCACGTCCTCCGGCAGCAGCTGGGTATCAAAGCCCGGCCCGGTAATGGAGTCCAGGCTCACCACCTGGGTGATGCCCTCCACCTGGTCGATGTCATCGCACAGGTCCGAGACCTTGGCGGCGCTCAGCGTCTCCGGCACCAGGATGAAGTGAGAGGTGGTCATACCAAAATCCTCTCCCAGTTTGTTGGTGCCCACGATGCCGGTCAGGTCCTGGGGCAGCGAATCGAACAGGGTGTAGTACACCTCCGCCTTGCTCTGCGCCAGGGTAAAGGGAATCACGATGGCGATAAACACCGCCAGGATCGGCCCGGGATGGCGGGAAACAAAGTGGCTCAGCCGGGTCAGCTTGGGGATCACGGTGCGGTGCTTGTATTTCTCCACCGCCTTATCAAAGAACAGGATCAGGGAGGGCAGGATAACCACCGTGCAGATCACGCCCAGCGCCACGCCCTTGGCCATTACCAGGCCGATGTCCCGGCCCAGGGTCAGCCGCATAGCGCACAGCGCCAGGAAGCCGGCAATGGTGGTCAGACTGGATGCGGCAATGGAGGTCATGGTCTTGCAGATGGCGGAGACCATTGCCTCCTCGTTGGAGCTGCGCAGCTCCTTTTCTTCCTGGTAGCGATGCAGCAGGAAGATGGAGAAGTCCATGGTCACGCCCAGCTGCAGCACCGTGGCCAGCGCCTCGGTAATGTAGCTGATCTGCCCCAAAAAGATGTTGGTACCAAAGTTGTACGCAATGGGGAACAGAAGTCCGATCATAAACAGCAGCGGCGTGACCGTGCTTTCCAGCGAGAGGAACAGGACCGCCAGGCTGGCGCCCACTGCACATAAGATATACAGCGGCATCTCCTTATTGACCAGCGCCTTGGTGTCCTGCAGGATCACGCTCATGCCGCCAAAGAAGCAATCCTTGCGCAGCACCTTTTTGATCTGTGCCACGGCGTTCATGGTCTCCTCGCTGGCGCTGGAACCTTCAAAGCGGACCAGCATCATGGTGGAGTCATTCTTGCCAAACAAAAACTGCTGTACGGAGGCCGGCAGCATCTCGGTGGGGATGCTGGGGTCGATCACATCGCTGAGCCAGAAAGCCTGCATGACGCCAGGCACCGCCTCGATGTCCTTTTTCATGGCCATCAGCTCCTGGGTGGGCAGGCCCTCCACCGTGATCATACCGGTGGAAGCCAGGTGAAAATCATTTTCCAACGCGATCTCGCCCACCATAGAGTCCAGCTCCGGCGGAAGATAGGTTAGGATGTCGTAATTGATGCGGGTCGCGACCGCGCCAAGTGCAGAAGGGATCAGCAGCAGGACTGCCACTGTCAAAATCAGCTTGCGCAGGCGCACGATGCCCTGAGCGATCTTTTTCATGCAAACCCTCCAGTGTCAAAGTATCAGACTGGTTTTTGTTCCAAAACTGACCACAAGTCAGTTCTCTGGAACAAGGCTAATTATAGCCCTGCCACAGGGGAAGTCAAGGGAAAAGATGACCAAAAGTCAGTTTTTTTATCAAAGCAAACGGATTGTATAAAACCCACAGGTCATACTCTTGCGCCAGGGGCGATCCGCTGGTAGAATAATAAGCGCTGGTTCGCAGGAAGGGTCTGGCAGCAGCCAAACATCCTGTCGGCCAAAGATGATAAACGGGGGCAAAAGCGCCCCGGAAGGGAGGCCCGGACCCATGGGTGCCGTGGAGGGCAAAAAACAGGAAAAGCGTCGCGCATTGATGCAGGCAGCATACGAGTTATTTTTGGAACGGGGGACAGACAAGACCAGCATTGAGCAGATCACCGGCCGGGCCAAGGTTGCCAAAGGGACCTTTTACCTGTATTTTGCGGATAAAGGGGTGCTGACCCAGGCTTTGCTGGGGCGGCTGAGCTATCAGCTGCTGCGGGACGCCTGTCTGACGCTGGAGCAGCAGCCCGGTGAGCGGGGCTATGCCGACAGCGTGATCTTTGTGATCGACCATATCATTGAGCGGCTGCGGAAGGACACCCTGATGCTGCGTTTTTTGGGGCGCAGCTTTGCATGGCCTGCGCTGGAACAGCTGGAAGCCGACGGCGAGGAAGCGCCCCTGCTGCACCGTGTGCTGGAAGTTACTATGAAAAGCCCGGAAATGGCGGGACGCACCGCACGGGAAGCCTACCAGCGCATCACCGCCTTGGGCAGTATGTGTATGTCGGTGTGTTACACCTGCATCCTGGAAGGCAAGCCCGAGGAGCTGGACGAGATGAAACCGGTGCTGTACGACATCATCCGCCGCGGATTATAACGGCAGCCACAGTGCGCCGCCGCCCCGTTTGGCGGCACCTGCTCCCGCATGCTGTGCAGCCTTGGCAGCGTATGACCGGGAAAGGAGAAACTTTTTTTGCCAAAACCCTTGCATTTGCGCAAAGAATGTGGTATCCTATTCTGGTCAACACTGCATATGGACGGTTAGCTCAGCTGGTAGAGCATCTGCTTGACGTGCAGGAGGTCATAGGTTCGAGTCCTATACCGTCCACCACAAAAATCCCTGGACAATAGTCCAGGGATTTTTTGCGTGGCGGGATAGACGCTTTTCCCGATTTTGCCCCGGCTCCGATTTGAAAAAGTGATTCCCGAAAGCGGCAGCAAGGCGGGGAGAAACCCTCTCCGTCACGGCTTCGCCGTGCCACCTCTCCCGAAAGGGAGAGGCTTTGGCAAGGGCGAGAAGTTTATGGGGTTACAGGTCAGATTCTTCTAGTAGTTGACCTATAAGGATGAGACTTTCCCTCTTTGCCAAGGGCTCTCCCTTCGGGAGAGCTGTCGCCGCAGGCGACTGAGAGGGTTCGTCCCGAAAGCTCCCTCTCCCGCCAGGCGACTGAGAGGGTTCGTCCCCAAACACAAAAACCGGCCCGTGCAAATGCACGGGCCAAATAAGAAGCTTTTTGCCCCGCTTTTTCTCGAAAAAGCGGGAATCTCCCGTATAAATTGCGGAGATTCTCCTGTTAGTAATCCGTTTCGCAGCCCAGCAGCGCACGAATGTAAGCAAACGTCCGCTGGCGGCCCTTATCCCGGACCATTTTCAGCAGCTTTTCCAGCAGCGCGCGGGTCTCCGGGTGAAGGATATAATGATCCTTGCTGCGCTCGTAATACTCCCAGGCAGCGGCATCGGTATACCGGTCTCCCAAGTAGACCTGACTAGCGGCCACCCGGTCACAGACCATCTCGCAGACATACCGCAGGGGGATCTTCATCCCCACCATGCCCTGCTTGGTATTGCCGTAATCGATCCAATATTCCAGGTGATGCTTATTGCGCCCCTTATGATGCAGCCAAGCCGAGGTATACCCCCGGGCCTGCCGTTCTGCTTCATTGGGGCTGTGGTCCCCCTGGTAATAGATGCAGCCGGGGATAAACTCCGTCGGGCTGTACTTGCTCAGGTCATGTGCCAGACCCTGTGCGTACAGCCCACATTCAAAGCAGTACCGCATCACCAGCATCTTATGCCGGGTAATGGTCTCGAAATGCCCCTGAATGTTCATTACAGCGCCTCCCTTTTCTGGCTGGCCGGCGGCGGGAACACCTCCACCCGGCCCTGTTTCAGCCCCCGGAGATCATCGCTTTCCGAAAAATCCTCCCGGTCATGGGTCAGGTTCGGGTTATAGTAGGGGTCGGCCAGCAGCCCCTGCTTGCCCCCGTGCAGCGCATACAGCCGCTGCTGTTCCGCCGCAAACCGTGCCGCCTTGACCGGGTCTTTTTCGTCGTCTCCGCGGCTCTTGCTCTCGTGATGATAGAGCTGCGCATAGGGTGTCCAGATGATCCGCTCGCCGCTGTCCCTCACCCGCAGGCAGAAATCCACATCGTTAAAAGCCACCGCAAACGCCTCGTCCAGACCGCCCAGCGCATCCCACACGTCGGCACGGACCAGCAGGCAGGCCCCGGTCACAGCGGACAGATCCTGCACCGTGCCTGCACGGAACATATAGCCCCCGCTGCCCCGGCGCTTATACTTATGGCTGTGGCCTGCATAGCCCCCCAGTCCGGTGATGACACCGGCGTGCTGGATGGTATCGTCCGGGTAGTAGAGCATTGCGCCGGCTGCCGCCGCCCCATCCGGGCGGGCACACTGGCGCAGCAGCTCGGTGAGCCAATCCCCGTTGATGACCTCTACGTCATTGTTCAGCAGCAGCAGGTACTCTCCGTCTGCAAACTGACGCCCATAATTGTTGATGGCAGAAAAGTTGAACCCCTGCCCCGGCCACTGCACCACCTGCAGACCATCGTAGCGGTCCTGTGCCTTTTTGTAATACGCAAAGGTCTCCGGGTCGGTGGAGTTGTTCTCGATCACGATGACCTGGAAATGCTCCCACTGGGTCTTGGTCCACAGGCTGTGCAGACACTGCTCCAGCTCTGCGGTATGGTCCTTATTGGGGATCAGGATGCTGACCTTGGGGCTGCCCTGGATCTCCCACTTTACCCGGTAGGTGCTGGGGTACAGGCCATCCTCCACCGTGCCCCGGCCGCCGGTGCGGGCCAGGTGATCTGCCAGGGCTTTTTTTGCTCCGTTAGCCACATAGGGTTTAGCCTCGGCCCCGCCAGAGGTGGACCCGGCATGGACCCGCCAATAATACAGCACCTGGGGCACATGGGCTGCGCCGCCGGTGCGCTGCGCCAGCCGCAGGAACAGGTCATGGTCCTGGCTGCCGTCGCACTCCGGCCGCTCGCCGCCCAGCTCCTGATACAAACTGCGGCGGAACACCGCCAGATGACAGATGTAATTGCAGCACAGCAGGTAATCCGGGGCATAGTCCGGCTTAAAGTGGGCCGCCCGGGGGCGGCGGATGCTCTTTTCAAACAGAGCTTCGTCGCTGTACAAAAAATCGTCCGCAAGGCCCTGCTGGCGCAGCTGCAAAATGGCCTTGCCCATCGTGTACATAGCATGGGGGGCCAGGATGTCGTCGTGGTCTGCCAGCGCCAGGTAATCCCCTTCGGCCAGGGCGGCAGCGGCGTTGGTATTGGCGGCAATGCCTTGATTTTCGATCTTTTTGTATACGATGCGTTGATTCTTTGCCTGATATTCCCGCACAATGGCCCCCACCTCGGCATGATCCGGGTCGGAGGCATCTGCCAGCACCAGCTGCCCGTTGGGGGATGTCTGATTCACAAAGGAGTCCAAAAACTCCCGCAGGTATTTTTCCGGCGTATTATACAGCGGCGTCAGGATGCTGATGGACGGCAGCCCGCCGGGGGCGGCGGCACACTCTGCCCGCTGGGCCTGCAGCACCTTTTTTGTGGGCAGATACCGGGCCCGCTTGCCGAAAAACCGGCGGCGCACAAAGCCTGCGCCCCGCACCAGCATCGTGCCCAGACCCTCGTCCCGGGTCAGCTGCACAGCATAGCCCGCCAGGTCCTTCACACGTCTCATTCTCTGGTCCATGGTCAGACTTCACCCCGCTGCACGGCCTTGTATGCTGCGCAGACCGTAGCTGTATCCCCGTCCATCTTCAGGTGTCCATGGCTCAGCCAGGCCACCTTGCTGCACATCCGCTCGATCTGCTCAATGGAATGGGACACCAGGATCACCGTAGTGCCCCCGGCCATCAGCTCCTGCATCCGTTTTTCGCACTTCTGCTGGAACAAGAAATCGCCCACCGACAGCACCTCGTCCGCGATCAGGATATCGGGTTTGGTGATGGTGGCAATGGCAAAGCCGATGCGGGCCACCATGCCGGAGGAATAGTTCTTCAGCGGCACATCCAGAAAATCCTGCAGCTCGCTGAACTCCACGATCTCGTCAAACTTCTCGTCCAGATACTTGGGGGAGAAGCCCAGCACCGTGCCGTTGAGGTAGATGTTCTCCCGGGCGGTCAGGTCCATATCAAAGCCTGCACCCAGCTCGATCAGGGGGGCGATGGTACCCCCCACAGTCACCCGGCCCTTGGTGGGCTTGTACACCCCTGCAATGGTCTTGAGCAGGGTGGATTTGCCCGAGCCGTTCAGCCCCACCAGGCCGTAAAAATCTCCGGGCATGATCTGCAGGCTCACGTCCCGCAGCGCATAGAATTCGTCGTACTTCAGCCGTCCCTGCACCATGGCCAGCAGGTATTCCTTGAGGCTCTCGTGCTTTTCGGTCGAGAGGTTGAAGCACATGGACACGTTGTCCACCTTGATGATCGGCTCCATAGTTCCCCTCCTTAAATGTGCAGCACAAAGCGGTCCTGCATCCTGCGGAACAGGTACACACCTACCGCCATCGACACCACTGCGCAGCCGCCGCAGACCAGGATCATATTCCCGTCCAGGGGGATGCCCCACATCAATGTGCGGCGGAAACCGGTGATATACCAATAGATCGGATTCAGCGCAATGATCTGCTGCATATTGAAGCCGCCCAGCATAAAGGTCATCTGGGCGGGGTCGTAAAAGATAGCCGAGAAATACAAAAGCGCCGTGATGAACACGCTCCAGATATGCATGATATCCCGGAAGAACACCGTAGCGGCCGCCAAAAACAGGCCCACGCCCAGACTAAAGAAGAACAGGGTGATCAGCGGATACAGCGCCTGGATGATGGTCAGGTGGAAGGGGCTGCCGGTAAACAGCATTACCAGCACCAGCGCCACAAAGCTGAACACACAGTTGACCATAGCAAAGCAGCATTTCTCCAGCGGGAAGATATACTTGGGGATATAGACCTTTTTCAGCAGCGGAGCCGCCCCCAGCACACTGCTCATGCTGGCAGAGGTAGCCTCGTTGAAAAAGTTGAACAGCAGCTGTCCGCACATCAAAAAGACGGGGAAATTGTCGATGCCGCTGCCCCGCATATCCATCAGACTGCTGAACACAGCCCAGTACACCAGGCACATCAGCAGCGGGTTCAGCACGCTCCACACCACGCCCAGCACACTGCGGCGGTATTTCAGCTTAAAATCCCGGCTTACCAGGTTCCACAAAAGATACCGGTAATGCCAGAAGCCTTTCAGCATCCCTTTCCATTTTGCCACACAGTTCACCACTTTTCAAAATACTCAAACTTCTGCTCGGCAAAGGGGGTATGCATCTTATCCTTTGCGCTGGTCTTGTGGGGGCAGCCGCAGTCCGGCCACTGCACATTGACGGTGGGGTCATCGTAGGGGATGCCGCCCTCGCTGGTGGGGTCATAGACATCGGTGCACTTGTAGCAGAACTCTGCATCATCGCTCAGCACCAAAAAGCCATGGGCAAAGCCCTCCGGGATATAGAACATCTTTTTGTTCTGCTCCGACAGGGTCACGCCCACCCACTTGCCAAAGGTAGCGCTGTGGGGGCGGCAGTCCACAGCCACATCAAAGACCTCGCCCTTGGTCACCCGCACCAGCTTGCCCTGGGTATGCTCTTTCTGGAAGTGCAGCCCCCGCAGCACGCCCCGGCTGGAGCGGCTCTGGTTGTCCTGCACGAACTCCCGGTCGATGCCTGCCGCTGCGAACTGGTCCTTCTGGTAGGTCTCCATAAAGTAGCCGCGCTCATCCCCGAACACCTGCGGCTCAATGATCACCACGCCGGGGATCTCGGTCTGCGTAAACGTAAATTTGCCCATGGTAAAATACCTTCCTCTCTGATCTCAATGTCTTTATAGGTTTGTATTCCGAAAGCGTTGCTGCATCCGGCGGTCAGTGCCGCCGGCGGTTCCGGCCCCGAGGCCGGGCTTTGACCCGCAGCCACAAAGCGGCTGCGCCAACTGCTGCCAGCAGTCCGGTCCCCAGCACGCCCCAGGGGAACCCCCGGGGCAGCAGGTCCTTGTTGGTCAGCAGCTCGGTGCCAACATTCTGCGCCAGCAGCTCCTCCAGCCCCTGGATCTTGGCAGGCAGGCGGATGCTGGCGGTCTGCTGCGCTGTGCCCCCCTGCACGGTGTATACTGCCGTGACCTCAGGCGGTGCGCCCAGCAGATAGCGTGCGGGAAGCTCCAGCTCCACTGTCACATCCTGGGCTGTCAGGCCCGGTGCCAGCAGCAGCTGCACCCCCGGCGAGAGGACCGTGACCTCCCCCAGCGGGCCGCCGCCGCCAGCTGCCGTCAGCTGTGCGCTGGCGGCGCCTTCCGCCAGGGGTGTATAGCCGGTCCAGGTAGAAAAGGCGTAATCCAACAGCGCCTTTACATCCCGGTATTTATCGGGTTTCAGCTGGCTTTCCATCGTAACGCAGATCAGCCGCACTCCGTTCTGCTCTGCCAGGCAGACATAGCTGTAACGGGCAATGTTGGTGTAGCCGATCTTGGAGCCCTGAATGGAGGGCACCGAGTACCGGCTGGAACCGATGCGCATGGCGTCCTGCTGCGAAAAATAGCGAGTCACCGGCTGGATATTGGTAGGCTCCATCGTATACATTTCCCGCCGGGTGAACACGGTCTCGAACCCCGGCTGGGTCAACGCCCAGCGCAGGATCTGCGCCATATCATAGCAGCTGGTATAGTGGTCGTCGGCACTGATGCCGTGGGGGTTGGCAAAATGGGTATTCTTCAGGCCCAGTTTTTCGACCTGTGCGTTCATCTCTGCCACGCCCCCGGCGATGGTGCCGCCGCCGAAATACTCAGCCAGCAGGTTGGCGCCATCGTTGGCGCTGGCCATCATGGTGGCATACAGCGCATCGGTCAGGGGCACCTGCTCCCCCACCTGCAGCGCAATGTGGCTGGAGTCGGTGCCGGCCAGAGAATACACATCCTCATGACTTACTGTCAGGGATACGTCCTCCCACTGACCCTGTGCCTGCTGGCAGGCCAGCCCCAGGGTCATCACCTTGGTAATAGAGGCCGGGTGCAGGCGTTTGTCCATGTTTTGCTGCGCCAGCACCAAACCAGTGTCTGCATCCATAATGCAGTAGGCTGTAGTGGCCGACAGTGCCGGCCCGGCTGCTGCCGCACCCGGCAGCAGTACCAGCAGCAGAACCAGTGCGATGCACAGCGCCGCCAATCGTTTGTTCATCGGGGTAGTTTCTCCATCTCTTGCTCATTTCTTGCACAGACCCGAAAGCTCTGCACATTTAAACAATAGTATAACACATTTTTTTCCTCCTGAAAAGTAAAGAGATGAGGCTGCACTCCCCCGCTCTCTTCACCCCCTGCCGCCGCACCGCATAGGATATCCCGAGACCATCACGGAAGGAGCAAACCAAAAATGAAGGAGCAATTTGCAGTATTCGGCAGCGATGCCCGGCAGGCAGCGGCAGGGCGGGCGCTGGCCCGGGCAGGGTATGCGGTGGGCGGTGCAGAGCAGCTTGCCACAGCAGACTATCTGCTTTTGCCCATGCCGCTGGATGCACAGCAGCTGGGGCTTTGCCGCCTGCTGCGGGCGGCAAAACCCGGCGCATTGGCCCTGGGCGGTCTGCCCGGACCCGACGCCTGCCGCATCGCCCAGCAATGCGGCATTGAGCTGGTGGACTACTACCAGGAACCGCTGGCGCTCCGCAACGCTGTGCCCACTGCAGAAGGCTGCATCGGTCTGCTGCTGCACCACCGCACCCGCACCCTGGCAGGGTCGCCGGTGCTGGTGCTGGGGTTTGGGCGGGTCGGGCAGGCACTGGCGATACGCTTAGCCGCCCTGGGCGCCCGGGTCACCCTGGCGGCACGCAGCCCGGCGCAGCGCGCCCATGCCCAAAGTCTGGGCATGACCGCCGTCCCCTTGACCCGTCTGCCGGCGCTTGCGCCCGGATTTGATACCGTGGTCAACACGGTGCCTGCCCCGGTGCTGACCCGGGAGGTGCTGGCGCAGCTGCCGCCCTCTGCTCTGATCGTGGATTTGGCCTCCCGCCCTGGCGGCACGGATTTTGCTGCCGCTGCCCAGCTGGGGCACACCGCCCTCCATGCACTGCGTCTGCCCGCCCTCTGCGCACCGGACAGCGCCGGAGAGGCGGTAGCCCAGACCGTGCTGGAGATACTGGAGGAAAGGAGGATGCGCAATGGATAAAAAGACCCGGGGCCGGGTGGCTTTTGCTGTCTGCGGCAGTTTCTGCACCCTGGATGCAGCCCTGGTACAGGCCGAGCGACTGGTACAGGACGGCTGGCAGATGATCCCGGTGATGAGCTATGCCGCTGCCGGGCAGGATACCCGGTTTGGCACCGCCGCCCACTGGCGGTCACGGCTGGAGCAGATCTCCGGACGGCCTGTGCTGGACACTCTGCAAGGCGCAGAGCCCCTAGGCCCTAAGAATCAGGCCGACTGCCTGGTGATCGCCCCCTGTACAGGGGCCACCCTTGCCCGGTTGGCCGCCGGGCTGTCCGACACTCCGGTAAGCCTGGCCGCCAAAAGCCTGCTGCGGGCGGCAAAACCGGTGGTGATCGCCCTTTCAACCAACGATGGGCTGGCCGCTTCCGGCGAGAATATCGCCCGGCTGGCACAGCGCAAACACTACTTTTTTGTACCCTATGGCCAGGATGACTGGCTCCGAAAGCCCCAAAGCCTGAAAGCCCGGCTGGAGCTTCTGCCCGCCACCCTGGACGCAGCCCTGCAAGGCCGTCAGCTTCAGCCTTTGCTGCGGGAACCTCTGTCCGGGGAGTAAGAGTATTCCCTAATCGAAGTCAGAGGAAGACTGTCCACTCGCTCGTCCTCACCGGTCAACGGCAGAAGAAGCCAGCCAATAAGCGGAAAACCTTACGTCCCTGCCAAAGCCTCTCCCTTTCGGGAGAGGTGGCACGGCATAGCCGTGACGGAGAGGGTTCTCCCCCATCACTTCCGCTTGGCGTGACGGTCCCCCAGGGGGATCACGTCGCAGAACACGCAGCGGCTCTTGGTGGAAAGCTGCGCATCCTTGTGATAACAGCCAAAGAACCATTTTTCGTATTGGGCCTTCAGCAGGATGCTGTCCAAAAACAGGTGCAGACGGTTGGTCTCGCCGCATTTCAGCGCAGTAAAATCCAAAAATCTGCTTGGGGCGTCGTGGGTCAGCACATACTCTACCTGCCCCCCGGCTGCCGCCAGGTTCTGCTCACAGCGGGCGTATTCCTCATCCGAGGGCTGCTCCTGGGGCCACCAATTCACCCCTGGCTCCCGTTCCTCCCGGTCGGGGCTTTCCGCTCCGCCAAAGCACAGATATTTCTGCCCTTCCAGTTCCAGCACGCTGCCCCGGCACACATGGTACACATTGCCGCCCAGGTGCTGCACCAGACCGCCAAACTTTTCCTCAGTGGGGTAGGCTGCCAGCAGGTCGTAATTTTCATGCGATCCATCCAGGAACAGGATGGTATAGGGCCGCTTGCACAGCCAGGCCAGACGCTTTTGCTCTGCCTTGCTGCCGTCCCACACAAACCCAAAATCCCCCAGCACGATCACTGTGTCCCGCTTTGTCAGCCAGCGCAGTTTGCCGTGCTTGAACCGATCCAGATCTCCGTGGGTGTCACCCGTCAAATATACCATGCCCTTGCCTCCCCCAGGGTGTGAAAGCGGCGCAAAGCCCCTTGTCACATCCCAGCAAACCTGTTATTATAAAATACAGTTCTTCTCCTATAACTGGGAGAAGATATACGAGTTTATTTTATCGCTTTTTGAAGGAATTGTCCACATGAAACGCTTGCTTAGCTTTTTTTTGACACTGGCCGTTCTGGCGGGGTGTCTTTTGACCCCTGCTTGTGCCCTGTTTGACCCCAGCCCCGTCTATTCGGTACAGGCTTCCAGCGCCTATATCGTCAACGCTGACACCAATATCATCATTTACGAAAAAGACAGCCGCCGTCAGGTCTCTGCTGGCGGGCTGACCAAATATATGACCATTGCGGTGATCCTGACCAACTACGCCGATAAACTGGACACCACTTTCACCATGCCCTTTGCCATCTCGGACTATGTCCACAACACGGACAATGCCGATATGCGCTCCAACGAGACCTTTACCGTGCGGGAAGCCATCTACGCCATGCTGACCCGCAACGCCAACGAGGCTGCCATGGGCGTAGCCTATGCTCTGACCGGCGGCGACCTCTCCGGCTGGGTGACCCAGATGAACGCCTTGTCCCAGCGCATTGGCACCACCGACAGCACCTGGACCGATGCCTGCGGCCTGGACAGCGGCAACCGCACCACCGCTGTGGATATGTATCTGATCCTGCGGTATCTGATGAGCTTTGACGCCTTTGCAGAGATCTCCGCCGCCCCTACCTTTACGATGCCCGCCAAGGAAAAACACTCCAAGTCCTTTGTGCTGGTCAGTCAGAATATGGCCCTGAACCGCTCCAGCGGCGGCAAGTTCTACCGCAGCGCCATGCAGGGCGGTATGTGCGATGTGGTGGCCTATAAAAAAGATACCGGCACCCAGAGCTATGTCTCCTGGGCCAGTAAAGATGGCGAGACCTATCTGTTCTGCGTGATGGAAAGTCCGGACAGCTGCGACGATTACGGCTATGCCAACCGCCGCCCCGCCCTGTGTGAGACCACAAAGCTGATCGACTGGGTGTTTGACAGCTTTTCCATCCAGCCCGCACTGGACCCGGACGTAGCCCTGGCAGAGCTGCCCGTGAAATACTCCGCAGAGACCGACCGTCTTCAGCTGTACCCGGATGACAGCATGATGACCATCCTCCCCTCCTCCGGAGATGGCAGCGTGACCCAAAAGTTCTTCCACCTGCCGGAATATGTCTGCGCCCCTGTCCAGCAGGGCGACATCGTGGGCACTGTGGAGCTGAAACTGGCCGGGAACACCATTGGCATGGTGAACCTGGTGGCCGGACAGGATGTCGCCCGCAGTTCGGTCCTGTACACCATTTCTAAGATCCGGGATTTCTTCGGCAGCCTGTACCTGCGGGTGGTGCTGACCCTCAGCGCCCTGACCGCTGCCGTTTACCTAGGCTGGCTGGCACTGCACAGCTGGCAGGGGCGCAAGCGTCCTCGCCGTATCCACCGGCACTGACCTCCGCTAGACTTCTTCAAAAGCCCCGCCGAAAGGCGGGGCTTTTGTGCGCTTTCCGTCCCTGCATAAGCTTCACGCCCAAAAATACAAGACATCGCTCTCCCACCGATTTATGCAATGCATCTGAAGTATAGCACAGTATCTGTCCCATTAACCGGAGCGATACGCATATTTTCCCGGCTGTGTGCCGTTTTGTGCTGTCTCTGCAGCCAACACCGTCAGCGGCCAATTTGAAGCCGCCACCGGCTACGGCACCGGCGCAGGGCTTTGCGGCTGGAACTGCCGCCACACCTTTTTCGCCATCTTCCCAGAGCTGGGCGCACCGCCGGCCTGGACGCAGGAGAGCCTTGAAAAGCTCGACGCCCGGGACATCGAGTACAACGGCGGCAGATACACCCGGTACGAGATCAGCCAGATGCAGCGGGCCCGGGAGCGCACCGTGCGCAAGTATAAGCGCCGGTATCTGGCCGAAACAGAGGCCGGGGTGGATAACACCGCCAGTGCCGTAAAACTCCGGCAGGCCCGTCAGGAGCTGGCTGACTTTATCAGCGCCACCGGCGGCAGAGCCGACAGTGCACGCACCAGCGTGGCCGGGTTTGGGCGGAGCGCCAGCAGTAAGGCAACGTGGGCGGCAAAACGGCAAGAGCGACTGGATGCCGTTAACAACGATTTGACGGCGTTGCGTCAATCTGGTAAAATCAAATTGACCGGAACTGCTGTTACCCCTCCTGCGTTGCCAAACACCCTAAGTTTTGAGGGCCACGCTATCGAGCAAATGGGAAAACGGCAGATCAGCCTTGCGCAGGCCAATGAACTTGCTGAACACGCCATTCTCGCAATCAGCCAGCGCAACGGTACACAGCACGCTTATTATTCTGAAAAAGGTTTCATTGTCATCCGGCAAGATGGTTCTATCGGTACGGTAGGCTGGCTGGACGATGCTGGGAAACAAATCGTCGAGGTGATGAAACAGCATGGTTTTTAATACAACTCCGATTTCTGACCCGCAGGTTTTCTGCCCGATTTTTAACCACAAAATCGCAGACGGACTTTGCTGGGATATTTCAAACATCGGCAACGACAGCCTGATGCTACCGCCTGAAAAGACCCCGCCTTGCAGCTGGGATGAAGCCCACAAAAGCTGCCTCAAGTGTCAGCACTATGCTGACTGGGACTAACAACCAAATACCGCAAGCGTCTTTGCCCATCCGGGCAGGGGCGCTTTTTTTATGCCGTATTCGCTCAGTTGGCAGAGCAGTGGTCTCCAAAACCACAGGCCGCTGGTTCGATTCCAGCATACGGTGCCATGCTCCCGACATTTGTGTCGGGAACAACCATCGCAGCGGGCAGTGCGTACCCTGCCCACAACCGGACGCAGACGGAGAACTGCGTCACAAAACCGTGGTTTTATACTGAGAAAGGAACCCCGTCTTATGAAGCGTGAAGATGTAAAAAACAAGATCCCCGGCATTACCGAGGAGCAGCTGAACTGGCTCATGCAGGAAAACGGCACAGACATCAACCGGGAAAAGACTGCTGCGGAGCAGCCCCAGTAAAACAAAGGCCCGCAGGTGTCATAGCCTGCGGGCCTTTGTTTCTTGTGGGGGAAACATCCCAAATATATCTCTTCTGTTTCGACTACTTTTTGACTACTTTGCAGCTGTTTCAATCCGGAACAACACTGCATACTACAACGCAATTAAAACGGCAAAAACAAACGAAAATCCGCACAATTCACTCAAAGTCAGCGAACCGTGCGGATTTTTTGATGGTTGCGCCAGCAGGAGTCGAACCTGCGATGGAGGAGTCAAAGTCCTCTGCCTTACCGCTTGGCGATGGCGCATCATACAAGACAGTATACCATATTTTTGCCCAGACCACAAGAGCACAGACAAAAAAACTCTCCCTGCACACAGCAGGGAGAGTTTTTTCTTTATTTGTCCAGGCTTTCCCACAGCGGGTCCTGGGCCAGCACTGCTACCCGGTACTCCGCCAGAAGCTGCTGGATATCCTGCCGCTGCGACCCATCGGCCGCCGTGGCATAGCTGCCCAGCTCCAGCCCGGCCAAAGCGGACTGCTCGGACCAGGGCACCAGCTTCTGCTTCCAGTCCGGGCCAAGTTTTTCACTCAGCACACCAAAGGCCTGCTCAAAGCCGTCGGCATCCTCCAGCACCCAGAGCCTGGTCTCCCCATTGGCAAGGTCGGCATTCATCCGGGCGGCGCCCGCCATCTGGCTGTTCATGTCCGTCCGCTGGGCATGGGCGCTCCAGGTGTAATTGTACACCTCCACCACGGTCACGCCATCCCGATTCCGATCCTCCGCATATGGGGTCAGGCTCTGCTCCAGCCGCAGCACCGCCTCATCCGGCAGCGCCTCTGCCGTTACCAGCGCCATGGTGCAGTCCGGGTCCACTGTGGTGGTCAGGCCATGTACCGCATACACAACGCCCAGCGCCACCACCGCCAGCACCGCCACGATGCCCCAGTTATAGTACCACCAGTTGGCACGGCGGGCCCGTTTTTGTTCTTTTTCGGTCTGCGGCTGGGGTGCAGGCGCAGGCCGGGGGATTTGCTGCACGGTCAGGCCGTACTGCTCCCGCAGCACCGGGAAATAAAGCTGCATCGCCGCCAGACCCGGCAGCCAGAACCCGAACAGCACCGCCCAGAATACGCTTACCGGGAACAGCAGGATCATACCGCCCACCCCGGCCATCAGCACAACGCCCCCCGCCACACAGCGGCCGGGCTGCGCCAGCAGCAGCCCCACAGCGCCACGCAGCAGCCCCTGGCTGCGCCGGAGAGGCAGCTGCGCTGCGCACAGCCCCGCTGCCACGCTGAACACCAGCAGATCCAGCGCCAGAAAGACCAACACCCCAACGCCGGGGTAGTAGCCCTGCTGTTCAGCCGTCTCAAACAAAAAGGCCGAAACAAAGCACAGCGCCCCCAGCAGGGTCATGCCTGCCGCACCAAAGCCGCAGGCCGTTTTCCAGTGGGCTGCCAGGGTCTGTTTGGCTCTGGGCAGCCAGGGGGACGGGTCGTTCTGCAGGCTGCGCAGACAGCAATCCGCTGCCAGCAGCACCGCCGGGCCGGCCAGCAGACCGGTGACCGCTCCTAGAGCCAGCGTCAGGGGCAGGTGCATCAGCACCACCCCCAAAGACACCCCCAGCGCCGCCGGAAGCAGCAGCACACAGACCAGCAGGTTGGTGCCAAGCAGCTGGCCCAGGTCCCGCCCCACCATCTGGGCAAAGCGGGCCAGACCCTTTTTTTCCGGCTCATTGGGGTTCACCCCATGGCCCGGGCGGCCATAGAGGGCATCGTACATACTCATTGCCCGTCAGCCTCCACACCCCAAGCCTCGATCTGGGTCAGTGCCGGGAAAGGCGACGGCCCGTCGGCTGAGATCAGCTCTTTCAGCACCAAGCTGCGCACCCGGCGGGGTTCCATCGGGATGCGCTGGGGCTTATTCGTCTTTTGCAGCGGGATCTCCATCCGGCTGCCGTCCGAAAACTCCACCGTAGCCCGCACCCAGTAATTATCGTGGGGGAAATCTGCCCGCTCGGTGATGCGCAATTCATCCAGCAACACCTCCCGGCCAAAATCCACTGTCAGGGCTGCGTTGGGGTCCCGGTTGATGCCCCAGCTCTGGTACGGCCACTCTCCGTGGGAAGCGTTCTCCCACACACCGTCGATGGCATTGCGGGCGGCAAACACCGCCTCGCCGCGGGTCTCCACATTGGCGCTTGCGTGGGGGTAAAGGCCAAGATCCCGATGGGTATCATAGCAGTTAAACGCCAGGTTGCGCCGCTGGGCGATCTCCTCCGGGGTGGCAAACCGTGCCCGGATGACATGGCGGCTGCCGGTAAAGCTCTTGGGCGAATAGGTAATGGCCTGCTCTCCCGTAGGGATGGTAAAACAGACCTCCGGCTTTGCGATATACGCCAGCACCGGCTGCATGGTGTCCTCAAACTGCACTACGCAGTACTGCCCCGGATGATCCAGGGTCAGGGCAATAAAATCCCCCGGCTGATAGGGTGCTGTATATACCAGAGATACCTCGGTATCCTCATTGCAGGTCATCAGAGTCTGACCAGTCTTGCTCAGAACTTTCAGTTTCATCGTGCTCATACTCTATTTCTCCTTTGTTATTCCAGCCGCAGTTCCACCGCATGACGGAAATGCAGCGTGATCCGATAGATCTCTTCCGGCCAGGCGGTACGCAGCCGGGGGTCTGTGACCGGCACCGGCTGCACCACAGCCTCGACTGTGTCCGGGTCAAAACAGATGCGGCCCAGCTTTTCCAGATGCAAGCCGTCCTTTGCGGGGACAGGGCGCGCCTGGGTCATCAGGGTCAGTTCCACCTGTCCGGGCCAGTCGGTGACATCCTGCACCGTCACCCCCTGTTCGGAAACCGACACGGTGCGCCGGTAGCTCTCCAGCCCCTCTACCGGGGGCCAGGCCCCTACCAGCTCTGCCGAAATGGAGCAGGCCCCCGTCCGGATACCGCTGGCCGCATACTCTGCCCCCGGAGCCTGCTGCACCCCGTCAAAGGCAGGCAGGTTATGCCAGCTGCTCTGCATGGTCCAGATCTCGTACCGCTGGGGGCTAAAGGTCTTTTGGGTATAGCTCTCCACCCCCACATCAATCAGGAAAGGCCGGCCATTTTTATACACCGTGATGCTGCCGGTATCGTTGTGGTTATGGCTGTCCCCATTGGAGCCCATCTTTGCCCCCAGGACCCATGCCCCCTGCCGGGCGGCATAGACCCCCACACTGGGGTACCACACCGTAGGCATTTGCGGCACATCTGCGGTATACGCCTCCATCTCCTGCTGTGCAAAGGCGGTGAGCAGCCGGTACCACAGGTTGATCTGGCTGCTGCGATCCTGGTTTTGCAGCCGGTCCGGGTCGGGGTCTGCCCGCAGATCCTCTGCCGCCAGTGCGCACAGAGCCGGGCTGTCCACAGCCTGTCCAAACCGGAACTCCCGTGCTCCGCAGCGCCCAGCTAAGGGGCTGCAATCTCCAAAATTCAGGTAGTAGGGGCCTTGCACATGGACAGCACAGATATATTCCGCAATATTATGGATCTTCTTTTCCCGGAACAGCGGCCGGAACGCCGCCGGGGCTATGGCGCCCAGCACCTCCAGCGCCCCCCACAGTGTCAGCCCCGCATGGCGGTAGTATTGGGCGCCTTCATTGCAGCACCCATCGGGGCCGTAATCCTTCAAAAAGCAGTCCAGGCTGTACGCCGCCTGCTGCACGGCGCTCCGGCGCTGCGTCTGGGTGGTGGGCAGCAAAAAGGTGGCCAGCAGCAGGTTCTGGGTACACCAGCTGGTCCAGTTGCACATGGGTTCTGCTCCGTCTCCCATCCACCAGAAGTGCTGGCTGCGCCAGGGCAGCAACACCCGGTCCTCCACCTCCCGGTACAGCCGCTGGCAGATGCCCGGGGCGGCAGATTCCAGCTCTGCCCCCAGCAGGTAATGCACCAGCGCCAGCAGACCGCCGGTCTCGGCGGCAAACAGGTCCACCACCGGGCGGGTGGTGTCCGGCAAAGGCAGCTGCGGGGTATCCCGGATATAGCTGTTGTGGGCGGGCAGCTGCCAGGCGCTCTCTTCACAGATGGCCCACAGCGTATCCAGCACCGGTTCCAGACAGCGTCCGCTGTGCTGGACACACTCTGCCAGCACCAAAGCGCACAGCCGGGCCCGGCGGGAAAAATAGGCATCCTCCCAGCCGGTGCGGCGTCCGGTGCGTGTAAAATCCAGCCAGGCTGTCAGCGACAGGGGGGCAATAGGCTGCGCAAGGGCCTCTTCCCCCGCTTTGCACCAGCGCTCCCGTGCCGAGGCAGGCAGTGCCTGCCAAAACTCCCGCTGGGAAGCCGGCGGGCAGGGACGGTAATCCGGCAGAATATCCGGCAGGTACGATAGACGTTCCGTGACCAAGGGTCACACCTTCTTTCATGATCGGCGCAAAGCTTACAGGCTCTGCTGATATTCCCGCGGGCTGAGGCCCGTGACCTTTTTGAACACCTTGGAAAAGTAAAACGAGCTTTCAAAGCCCAATTCCTGTGCGATCTCGTATACCTTCTTATCCCCTTTTTCCAGCAGACGTTTGGCAGCGGCGATGCGGGTCTCGGTGATATACTCCACAAATCCCGCATCCCCATACTTGCCAAACAGCTGGCTGAGATAGTTGGCCGAGATGCCAAACACCGCTGCCACATCGGCCAGGGCCAGCTTTTCGGACAGATGGTCCTGGATATACTGCTGCACCTGGGCCACCACCTGCATCTTGGCGGCAGTGGCATCCCCCTCCTCCGCCTCGGCAAACAGCAGGGGCTGCTCCTCACTGAGCAAGGGCCGCAGATGCCCATTCTCCCGGCAGCGGCGGGCCAGCCCCAGCAGAGAGGAGGTAGGCCGCCCCACCGCCCACAGCAGCCGCACGGTAAAGTAGTTGTACAGGATCTGACTGGCTTTTTCCAGCAGCGGGCGCACCAGCTGCTGGTAGTTCTCCGCTTGGGTCTGCGTCAGGCAGAACAATACATTGCAGCGCAGCACATCGGCCCCGGTGACATAGCAGGGCAGATAGTTTTTCAGCAGGTTTTCCATCATTTTGGCGCAGGAGAAGCTCAATTTGATCTGCTGCGGGTCGGTCAGTGCCGCACCCGCCGGGCGGATCTCACAGCTGACCAGAAGATACCGGTCCGCCGCAAGATCTGCTCCCAACCGGCGCAGCGGCGCTTCCAGCTCCTCTTCCTGCTGAAACATCCCGGCGTACAGCCGCGTAAAAAAACTGTCCTGGTAGCTGCGCAGGCCTTCGGCCATGCCGGAGGGGGCAGGCGGCTCCCCCATCAGCGCCCGTTCCTTTTTGACCCGCTCCGCAGCCCGCGCCAATGCTGCGGTAAGGCTTTCCGGCGTAAGCTCCAGCTTCACCAGATAATCCACCGCTCCGGCGCCCATCGCCTGGCGCACATAGTCGAACTGCTCAAAACTGGTCAGGATGATGAACACCGGCAGCGAGCCTTTCTCCCGGCAGGTACGGGCCAGGGTAAGCCCATCCATCAGCGGCATTTTCACATCCGCCACCACGATATCCGGTTTTTCCTGCTGGATGGTCTCCAACGCCTGACGGCCGTTGCGGGCGGTGCCGCAGATGGTATAGCCCAGCTTCTCCCACTCCAGCATCCCCTGCAGCCCGATCAATACCAGCGGCTCATCGTCCGCCAATAGGACCCGTATCATCCTGTGCTCCTTTCTGTTTGCGGTAAGGCAGGCGGATCGTCACCGCCGTGCCCACCCCCTCCTCACTTTCCAGGGTGAGGCCATAGGCTTCGCCAAACGAATACTGGATGCGGCGGTGGACGTTCCACAGCCCTACATGGCGGAACTTCTGCTGCCGCTCGGCCCCAGTGGGTTCCTCCAGCGCATGCAGGCGCACCTGTTCCGGCATACCCACACCGTCATCCGTCATGGTCAGCAGCACATCCCCCGTGTCCGGGTCGGTGCGGATGGATAAAAGCACGCTGCCATGGCCGCCTTGCGGCTCGATGCCGTGGAAGATGGCATTCTCCGCCAAAGGCTGCAAGGTAAACCGGGGGATCATGCAATCCTGACAGAGGCTCTCATCCTCGATGTTGGACACCTCGATCTCGATATCCCCGCCGTAGCGGTACTGCTGGATGATAAAGTAATCGTTCAGCAGTGCCAGCTCCTGCTGCAAAGGCACCAGTTTTTCAGTGCTCTTGGAGATGCTCTTGGTCAGCCGTGCAAAGGCGGTGACCATCTCCGCAATGCCGGGGGCGTTCTGGATGGTCGCCATCCAGCGGATGCTGTTGAGCGTATTATAGATAAAATGGGGGTTCACCTCATTTTGCAGCATCCGGTATTCCAGATCCTGCTTGCGGCGTTCGTCCTCGATGCGGCTGGCCAGCAGCTGATCGATATCCCCGGCCAGCTTGTTGATGCCCCGGCCGATGTCCCCCAGCTCGTTGTCCCACTCGATGGAGCGGTCCACCGTAAAATCTCCGGCGCCCACGGCTGCGATGCGGGCCTGCAGCGCCTCCACCGGACGGTTGATGGCCCACTTGAGCCAGTGCTGCAGCAGGTAGCTCAGCCCTATGATCAGGACCAGGCCAAAACTCAGCAGACCCCAGTACCAGAACGGCTGCTGCAAAAAGGTATTTTCCGGTATCAGCTGGATCACCGCCGCATCCCGGCCTTCCAGCCGGACCCGCACCGCCAGATACTCCCGGCCTTCCAGCTGCAAAGAGGTCTGGGTGGCCTCCTGGAGCCAGTCCGGCTGGTCTCTGTTCTTCAGCCGGTGAAATTCCACCTCGCAGAACAGGTCCTGCGATCCCACCAGCTCCCCCTCTTCGATCTTCCACAACCGGCCGTCCATCTCCCAGTACAGCGCACTGCCCTGGTCCATGGCATACCCGGTGGCCGGGGCTGTTATGACCGTGGGAGAAAGCCCCAGATACACCGTGCCCCGATGCTCGGCCCCCACGCGGGCACGGATGGGGCAGCTGAGCACCAGCCCCTGGGGATGCCCCTGCAAAAGAGGGTCCTCCCACAGGGCCATCCCATACCCGCGGCTGAGGAACAGCTGCACACTGGCACGGTCCAGCGCCATGGAGTTGGGCAGCGGCTTGCCAAACTGCAAAAAGCGGTCCTGCTCATCGGTGATAAAAAACCGGAGGATCCGGGTCTGCAGCGGGCTGGAAAGATATTTTTCCTGCGCCGCCTTGTACGCTGTCATCGTTTGGGCACCGGTAAGCTCCGAACGGTCCAGATACAGCCGGATGGTGCTGTCCACCGCCGCCCAGTTCAAAAGATCATCGGCGCTGTCCAGACTGGACTGGATGGTCTCGGTGATCAGCCGCAGATTGAACTCCGCCGACTGCAGGGTGTTGTCCCGCACATATCGGTTGGATAGCCAGAACAGCGCCAGCCCCACCGCCAGGGATACGATGGCGGTAAAAAGACGCATCCCCCACACGATCTGTCTGCGCAGAGGAAAGCGGTGGTTCTGTACAGGCATAGCAGCTTTCCCTCCTTCTTTTTCCAGTCCGCATTTCGTTGCAACTAATGTTGCAACTAATAAAATACCAACATCCGGTGGGGTTTGTCAACCGGTTTATTATGCACCTTCTCTGTTTTTTTGTCCTATACAGCAGCACTTTTGTGCATCCGGGATAAAAAGTACAGGCCCGCTATAAGATATTGCATCTTTTACAAAAAACCGTGAAAAAATTGCAGTCAGCAGGTGGAGATTTTCCATTCAAATTCTGTTCATTTTGGTGTATCCTAATTTCAGGAAAAACACACCGCCTGCACGAGGCCGGTGTGCTGAAAATATGCAAGGAGGATATCCCTGATGAAAAAGATCTCTCGCCGTTCCTTCCTGGCTGCTGCCGCTGCCTGCGGTGCAGCTGCTGCCCTGACCGCCTGCGGCGGTTCTTCCAGCTCCACCGCAGCTTCCTCTGCTGCTCCGGCTGGCTCCGCCGCTTCTTCGGAAGCTGCTTCCGGCCCTGTGACCCTGCAGTGGGCCATCTGGGACAAGGAGTCCACCGCTTACTGGCAGGCAATAGCGGACGGCTACATGGCTTCCCACAAGGATGTGACCATCGAGATGGTGGACCTGGGCTCCACTGATTACATGACCGTTCTGGCCACCCAGCTGGCAGGCAGCGCTGACCTGGACGTGCTGACCATCAAAGATATCCCCGGCTACGCCAACCTGATCAACCTGGATTACCTCAAGCCCCTGAACGACGTGCTGACCCGGGACACCGCCGACTTCAACGGCACCATCGAGCAGCTGACCACCGACGACGGCAACTTCTACGCCGTGCCTTTCCGCAGCGACTTCTGGGTGCTGTACTACAACAAGGATCTGTTCGACGCTGCCGGTGTGGAGTACCCCTCCAACGACATGACCATGGAGGAGTACGATGCACTGGCCCGCAAGATGACCAGCGGCGAGGGCGACCAGAAGGTCTACGGCTGCCACTACCACACCTGGCGTTCTGCCGTGTCCCTGTTCTCCATCCTGGACGGTGAGCACACCATCATCGATGGCAATTACGACTTCATGAAGCCCACCTACGACATGATCATTGCGCAGCAGAACGACGGCATCTGCATGGATTACGGCTACCTCAAGACCAGCTCTCTGCACTACTCCGCTGCTTTTGAGAACCAGCAGTGCGCTATGCTGAACATGGGCAGCTGGTTCATCGCCACCCTGCAGACCTACATGAAGGACGCCGAGACCAAGTTCAACTGGGGCATCGCCAAGTATCCCCACCCGGCAGGCGCCCCTGCAGGCTCTACCCTGGGCACTGTGACCAGCCTGGCCATCAACGTGGATTCTCCCAAGGCAGAGGCCGCTGCGGACTTTATCAACTGGTGTGTCTCCGCTGAGGGTGCCGAGGCCATTGCCAAGACCGGCACCTTCCCCGCATGCGGCTCTGCTGCCACCAGCGAGATCATCAAGTCCAGCGAGGGCTTCCCCACCGACGCCGCTTCTGTGGAGGCTTTGAGCACCGCAGCCGTCTACCTGGAGATGCCCTACACCCAGTATGCTTCGGACATTGAGACCATCCTGAATGCAGAGCATGACGCCATCATGACCATGAGCGAGACCGTGGACGAGGGCATCCAGAACATGAACGACCAGGTTCCCTCTGTTATGGTCTGATCTCACCCTGATAAGAATGTACCCCGGCAAGAGCCGGCAAGCATAAAGCGCAGGGCGGGCGAAGATGCGCCCGCCCTGTTTTTATGCCATCGCAACCCCTGAAAGGAGGATTTCCCCTATGCCCAGCGCCGCTGTTCAGGCAAAACCCCGCAAGGTACTAAAAAAGACCACCCGGGACTCTCTGATCGCATACTCCTTCATCGCCCCCAACTTTGTGGGCTTCTGCGTATTCACCCTGGTGCCCATGGTATTTGCCATTGCACTGGCTTTCTGCTCCTGGGATGGCCGCCACGCCATTGAGTTTGTGGGTCTGAAGAACTTTATCAAGCTGTTCACCGCCGACAAGACCTTCCAGGCAGCACTGGTAAACACCATCGTCTATGTCATCGGCACTGTGCCGCTGACCTTGGTGTGCAGCCTGGCCATGGCTGTGCTGCTGAACCAGAACGTCCGTCTGCGCAACTTCTTCCGCACGGTGGCCTTCTTCCCCTATGTAGCCTCTCTGGTGGCTGTGGCAGCGGTGTGGAACATGATCTTCAACCCGGCCATGGGTCCCATCAATATGCTGCTGTCCCAGCTGGGTGTCGAAAACCTGCCCCGATGGGCGGCCGGCAAGGACACCGCCATGCTGACCGTCATCCTGTTCAGCGTGTGGAAAAACATGGGCTATTACATGGTCATCTACCTGGCCGGTCTGCAGGGCTGCAACCCAGATCTGAACGAAGCCGCTGAGCTGGACGGCGCCAACCGCTGGCAGCAGTTCTGGCACATCACCCTGCCCCAGCTGCGGCCCACCACCTTCTTTGTTATCATCATGCTGACCATCTCCGGCTTCAAGGTGTACGATCAGATGTACATGATCACCCAGGGCGGCCCCGGCACCTCCACCATGACCCTGGTGTACTACATTTATAATGTAGCCTTTGTCAACACCCCCAAGTACGGCTACGCCAGCGCGATCTCCATGGTGCTGTTTGTTCTGGTGCTGATCGTCACGATCATCCAGTTCCGCGGCTCCAAGGGCGAAAACTAAGAAAGGAGGAACGACCCTATGTCTACCACAGTTGTAAAAAACCATGCGTCCCAGAAGCGGCGCAACGCCACCAGCAAATTTTTCATCTACTTTTTCCTCATCGTCATCACGGCCTGTATGCTGCTGCCCTTTTTGTGGATGCTGTCCTCCTCCTTTAAGCTGAACAAGGACGTGTTCGGCTTCCCGATCCAGTGGATCCCCAAAAATCCCCGCTGGCAGAACTATGTGGACATCTGGACGCAGATCCCCCTGCTGACCTTTGTAAAGAACACGGTCAAGATCACCGTTGTGGTCACGCTGCTGCAGCTGTTCACCTCCTCCTTTGCTGCGTATGCCTTTGCCAAGATGCAGTTCAGGGGCAAAAACGTGCTGTTCCTGGGCTACATTGCCACCATCGCTGTGCCCTGGCAGGCTTACATGGTTCCTCAGTTCATGATGATGAGCTCCTGGAAGCTGAACAACACCCATCTGGCCATTATGTGCCTGCAGGCATTCAGCGCCTTTGGCGTGTTCCTGATGAAGCAGTTCTACGAGGGTGTGCCCAGCGAGCTGTGTGAGGCGGCCCGCATCGACGGCCTGAGCGAATACGGCATCTGGTGGCACATCATGCTGCCCCTGAGCCTGCCCGCCCTGTCCACCCTGACCATCTTTACCTTTGTCAACACCTGGAACGACTTCCTCGGACCCCTGATCTACCTGACCAAGACCGAGCTCAAGACCATCCAGATCGGCCTGCGGATGTTCATCAGCCAGTACTCGGCTGAATACGGCCTGATCATGGCTGCCTCGGTGGTCGCTTTGATCCCCGTGCTGATCGTTTTCCTCTCGCTGCAAAAGTACTTTGTGCAGGGTGTTGCATCCACTGGCATCAAGGGCTAAAATAAGACCGTAGAGTGTATCTGGACACTCAGAGACACCCTGAGCGGGATGTGGGCTGTACCCGCGTCCCGCTTTCTTTTTTGTATGATCTTGGAGGTACGACTTGTGAAACAGCAGTATCCAAACCATCCCATGACCGATGCCGAGGCACGGCAGGCACTGGCCGATGCCTGCAAACAGGTGGAGACCAATCTGCCCCTGTACACCTACCAGTGCCAGAACCATTCCAGCGTTAGCAATATCTACCCCGGCTGCGCCAATAACCAGTGGACCTGCGGCTTCTGGCCCGGCGAGATCTGGCTGGCCTACGAGGCCACCGGGGAGGAAAAATTCAAGACCGCCGCCCTCATTCAGGTGGACAGCTTTGCGGACCGCATTGCCAGCAAGGTGGAGGTGGACCACCACGACATGGGCTTTTTGTACAGCCCCACCTGTGTGGCGGCATGGAAGCTGGTGGGCAGCGAAACCGGCAAAAACGCCGCCATTGCCGCCGCCGACCAGCTGCTGACCCGCTACCAGCCCAGCGGCCGCTTTTTGCAGGCATGGGGCACCATGGATGACCCCGACAACTACCGCTATATCATCGACTGTATGCTGAACGTGCCGCTGCTGTACTGGGCAGCGCAGGTGACCGGCAGCGACCACTACCGCGAGATCGCCGCCGCCCACACCGCCACCACGCTGGCAAACTCCTTCCGGCCGGATGGCAGCACCTACCACACCTTCTTTATGAACCCGGACGGCACCCCCAAGGGCGGCCGCACCTGCCAGGGCTATAAGGACGACAGCTTCTGGGCCAGAGGCCAGGCATGGGGCGTGTACGGCAGCGCCATTGGCTACACCTACACCAAGGACGAAAAGTTTTTGGATGTGTTCCGCAAGGCGCTGGACTTCTACCTCTCCCGCCTGCCGGAGGATCTGGTGCCCTGCTGGGACATGATCTTTGCGCCGGAAAGCGGCGAACCCCGGGACTCGTCCTCGGCCGCCATCGTTGCCTGCGGCCTGCTGGAGGCAGCAAAATATGTGGACGAAACAGAAGCCGCCCAGTGGCGCACGCTGGCACGGCAGATGCTGGCTAGTCTGACCGCAAACTATGCGGTAAAGCCCGGCACCCTCGGTTCCGGCCAGCTGCTGCACGGCACTTACAGCAAAAAAAGCCCCTACAACACCTGCACCCCGGAGGGTGTGGACGAATGTACCAGCTGGGGCGATTACTTCTACATGGAGGCGCTGACCCGCCTGACCAAAGACTGGGAGATGTACTGGTGATGAACTTACAGACCAAAGCGGACTTCGCAGCCCTGATGCACCGTTTTCTGGACCCGCTCAAACCCCTGTATTCCGCCGGGGGCGCACGGCTGCATCTGGGTGACACCGGCGTGACCTACGACCGCAATGCCATCGAGCTGGAAGCGTTCAGCCGCCCGCTGTGGGCCTTGGTGCCCTTCTGGGCCGGCGGCGGCAGCGACCCGGAATTTGAGCAGCTGTACCGCAAGGGCCTTGCCTCCGGCACCGACCCGGACAGCCCGGAATACTGGGGCACCACCGGGGAGTACGACCAGTGCTATGTGGAGATGGCCGCCATTGCCTGCGGCATCCTGACCGCACCAGAAAAGCTGTGGACACCGCTTTCTGATACCGAAAAGCGGAACCTCGCCGCATGGCTGGGGCAGATCAACGCCCACACCATCCCGGACTGCAACTGGCAGTTTTTCCGCATCCTCGTAAACCTTGCCCTGAAAAGCGTGGCCATGCCCTACAGCCCGGAGCTGCTGGAGGACGGCCTTTGCAAGATCGACAGCTATTACAGCGGGGACGGCTGGTCCACCGACGGCGCCAGCGTCCAGAAGGATTATTATATCCCCTGGGCCATCCAGTATTACGGCCTGCTGTACTCCAAATTTGCAGCGGACACCGACCCCCAGCGGGCGGCGCTGTACCGCCAGCGGGCAGAGCTGTTCGCCCAGCAGTTCGTCTACTGGTTTGACCAGAACGGCTCTGCTTTGCCGTTTGGCCGCAGCCTGTCCTACCGTTTTGCCCAGAACAGCTTCTGGGCTGCCTGCATCTGGGCCGGGCTGGAGCCGCTGCCCCTGCCGGTGATGAAGGGCCTCATCGTGCACAACTTCCAGTGGTGGCTGGGCCAGAAGATCTTTGACCGGGACGGCATCCTGACCATCGGCTACTGCTACCCGCAGATGTATATGGCAGAGCGGTACAACGCCCCGGGCAGCCCCTATTGGGGGATGAAGAGCTTTTTGCTGCTGGCTCTGCCGGAGGAACATCCCTTCTGGTCCGCAGAGGCTGCGCCCCTGCCCGCACTGGACAAGCTCAAGCCCATGCCCTACGCCAATATGCTGGTGCAGCGCCGCCATGGCCGGGTGACGGCCTATGCAGCCGGTGTCAACGAAGGCCACGGCCACGGACAGTTCCCGGAAAAATACGCAAAGTTTGCCTATGACACCCGGTTTGGCTTCTGCGCTTCCCGCAGCCGGGAGGTCCTGCACCAGGCTGCGCCGGACTCCATGCTGGCTTTTGTGATCGACGACAATGTATTTGTGCGCAAGGTGTCCAAGAGCTGGAAGATCGAAAAAGGCCAGGTGTGGTCTCAGTGGTCTCCCTTCCCCGGCATCGAGGTCACCACTACCATCACCCCCACCGCCAACGGCCACCGCCGCCGCCACCAGATCCACAGCCAATGGGCCTGCGAAGCCTACGACTGCGGCTTTGCCATCCCGAATTTTGCCCCCGGCTATACCGAAATGGTGGACGATACCGCCGCCGAAGCCCAATGCACTGGGATGCGCTGCCGGGTACAGGGCGCAGGCGGTCAGGGCGTGGTGATCGGCTGCGACCCCAACACCAGCCTGTACCATCCCAATGTCCACCTGCCGGCGGTGCGCTACGCCATCCCCGCCGGAGATATCCTGCTTGAAACGGAGGTACTGGACCATGCCGATTCGTGAGCCTATGACCCCGGCGCTGCTGGCAGACCCTACGGTCTTTCAGCTGCACCGGCTGCCGCCCCACGCCGCCTTGGAGCTGGAGCGCCCAGGTGCGCCGCTTTGCCTGGACCTGTCCGGCGAGTGGGATTTCCGCTATGCGGAGACCCTGTCTGCCCCTTTCTCTGCGTGGGGCAAGCTGACCGTTCCGGGCTTTATCCAGATGCAGAGCCTGCATCTGCCCAGGCGTCCGTATGGCACCCCCCACTATGTGAATACCCAGTACCCCTGGGACGGCCACGAGGCGCTGCACCCCGGTCAGATCCCGGAGCAGTACAACCCCATCGGGGAATATCAGCGCAGTTTCACCCTGCCCGCCGGGTGGGAGAATTGCTTTATCCGGCTGGAAGGTGCGGACAGCGCCGCCGCTGTCTGGTGCAATGACCAGTTCGTCGGGTACAGCGAGGACAGCTTTACCCCGGCAGAGTTCGACCTTTCCGCCACTGTCCGCCCCGGAGAAAACACCCTGACCATCCAGGTCTACCGCTTCTGCTCCGGCAGCTGGCTGGAAGACCAGGACTTCTGGCGGATGAGCGGGCTGTTCCGCCCGGTCAAGCTCTTCACAAAACCGGTGGTCCACCTGGAAGATATCGCCGTCCGGCAGACCTTTGCCCCGGATCTTTCCCAGGCGGTGGTCACCTTTGACTGCAAGGTCAGCGGCACGGGACAGGTATCGGTGGTCTTTCATGGTGAGACCCAGACCGCCCCGGTGGGCACCCCTGCCCAGTACAGCCAGGGGGTGGTATTCGGCCAAGGAGAGGCCGACCCGGACGTAGAACCGGATGTGCAGCCTGTCTGCTTCCGCTTTACCGTGGATCGCCCCGCCCTGTGGAGCGCTGAACAGCCGGAGCTGTATACCGCAGAGATCTGCCTGGAACACGGCGGCGCCGTGGCCGAACGCACCGAGCTGCCGGTGGGTCTGCGCAAATTTGAGCGCCAGGGCAGCCAGATGCTGCTGAACGGAAAACGGATCGTGTTCTGCGGCGTAAACCGCCATGAATGGAGCTGCCGCACCGGCCGCACCGTGAGCCGGGCCGAGATGGAGTGGGATGTGCAGAACCTGAAAGCCCACAATGTCAACGCTGTGCGCACCAGTCATTACCCCAACGACCCCTATTTTTTGCATCTGTGTGATGTATACGGCCTGTATGTGATCGGGGAGACCAACCTGGAGACCCATGGCACCTGGCAGAAGCTGGGCGCCGACGACTCGGATCTATGGACGATCCCCGGCAGCCGCCCCGAATGGCGGGAAGGCGTGCTGGCACGGGCCGAAGCCATGCTGGAACGGGACAAAAACCACCCCGCTATCCTGATCTGGTCCTGCGGCAATGAGAGCTACGGCGGTAAGACCCTGTGGGAGATGAGCCAGTATTTCCGCACCGCCGACCCCAGCCGCCTGGTCCATTACGAGGGCATCTTCTGGGACCGCAGTTATCCGGACACTTCGGATATGGAGAGCCAGATGTACACCCCTGTGGAGAGGGTGCGGGCATTTTTGGCCCAGCATCGGGACAAGCCCTTTATCATGTGTGAGTACAGCCATGCCATGGGCGCCAGCTGCGGCGGCCTGACCGACTATACGGAGTACGCCTACCAGGAGCCCCTCTATCAGGGCGGCTTCATCTGGGAGTATATGGACCATGGCATCCTGCTGCCGGGCACCGAGGACCGCCCGGCTTACGCCTACGGCGGCGACTTTGGGGACCGCCCTACCGACCGGGAATTCTGCATCGACGGCCTGGTGCTGCCCCATCGGCACAACACCCCCAAAATGGACGAGGTGAAGGCCGCCTATGCACCACTGAAGATCTCCTTCACCAAAAATGCCGTCACGGTAGAAAACCGCGCTCTGTTTACCGACCTTGCCGCCTATGACCTGGTGCTCACCGCCGAGGTGAACGGCCAGCGCATCCGTCAGGCCGTGCTGCGGGCAGACTGCGCCCCCGGCAGCCGGGTCAGCCTGGAGCTGCCCTTTGGGCTGCCGGAGGAGGGGCTGTCCTGCCTGACCCTCTCGGCCCGGCTGCGGCAGGCAAAGCCCGGCCTGGCTGCCGGGTACGAGGCCGCCTTTGGCCAGACATGGCGGCAGACCCCACAGGCCCGGCTGACCCTGCCCCGCCCTCAGTGTGTAGAGGCAGACTGCAACATCGGGGTCCGGGGCAAGGATTTTGAGTATCTGTTTGCCCGGGGCAAAGGGCTGGTCTCCATCCGCTATGGCGGCGTGCAGCTGCTGGATGATACGGTGCGGCTCAACTTCTGGCGGGCGCCCACCAACAACGATGAGGGCTGCGCCGCCCCCTTCCGCTTTGCTTTCTGGAAAACCGCCGGGCTGTATGCCCAGTGCGATGCGTTGACCTGCACCCAGCAGGAACACACGGTCACGGTGGGGGCCGTGTATACCCTGCCGGATGGCCGGACCTTACCGGTAAACTTTTGCATCGACGGTGCAGGCCGCTGCGAAGCGACCCTGACCTGGCAGGGTGCAGAAGCCGAGCTGCCGGAGCTGGGGCTGCTCTTCCCGCTGCGGGCCGAGCTGCGCCAGGCAGATTACCTGGGCCTTGGCCCCCGCGAGACCGCCAGCGACCGAGCCGCCGGGGGCCGTATGGGCCGCTGGAGCTACGATGTCCGGCAGGATTTTGCGGACTTTACCCCGCTTTACCCCCAGGAGTGCGGCACCCGCACCCAGGTCTATACCGCCCGCCTGACCGGCAGCGTGCCGGGCATCCGCTTTGACAGCGAGACTGGCATGGTATTTTCTGCCCTGCCCTACACCCCCCACGAGCTGGAAAACGCCCGCCGCCTGGAGCAGCTGCCCCGGGATGACAGCAAGACGGTGGTGCGCTGCGCAGCCTTCCAGCGGGGCGTAGGCGGCGACAACAGCTGGGGCGCCCCGCCCCACCCGGACGCCTGCTATGCCGCTGCGCCGGGCATGACCTTCCGCTTTGGGTTTGCCCCGGCGGATGAAAACTAAGCGTTTTTCCTTCTATTTTCACAACCGCCCTGCATCGTGCTGCTATCCGCCGGTGCAGGGCACTTTTTCTCCATTTTTTGTCAGAGATGCACAAAAGCGGGCCGCATATTTTTATACATAAAATGGCAAATAAGAATTGACACAAAAAATCTGCTATGCTATGCTAAAATCACAGGATCTCTTTATCTTTTGGCAAAAAAGGAGGCGCCCCATATGAAAAAAACTCTGTCCCTGTTGCTGTGCTCCCTGCTGCTGGCGGCGGCTTTGGCCCTGCCAGCCTTGGCGCAGATGCCCGCTGCCGCAGACCCCTGTCCCAAATGTGGAGAGGGGACACTCCAACAGTTGGAGACAGCCTACTCTCCCTGGGGGACCGTGGACACCATTGTATGCAAGTACCATCCCAATCACAAGGACAGCATTATGGAGCGCACCGTAACCTATTACTGGCGCTGTGACCACTGCGAGGCTCTATACCCCTATACCGAGACCGAGAGCCGCACGGTCCACCTGCACCACAAGTATTACCAGCAAAAGCTGCGTAACGGTACGTTATAACTACTTCTGCCCCAAAGGAGGTTCTCTCAGATGAAAAAGCTCCTGCCCCTGTTGCTGTGCTCCCTGCTGCTGGCAGGAGCACTGACCCTGCCAGCCTTTGCCGAGACGCTCGTTGCGGAGAAAAACCAGTTGCCTGCCGCAGGAAGTGTGTGCACCTCCTGCGGAGAGGGCCGCATCCACCCTTTGACTGCATCCACCCCGTGGAAGCTATGCAGTACGCTTCCCTGTGAGGAAAGCGTTTGGCACAAAGATGGGGTCCTTGAACGTCAGGTCAGCTACTATCGCTACTGTGACCACTGCCAGGCTCTGCACGCCTATACCGAGACCGAGACCCGCACCGCCCACCTGCACGATGCGTATTATCAGCAAAAGCTGCGTAACGGTACGTTATAACTACTTCAGCCCCAAAGGAGGTTCTCTCAGATGAAAAAGCTCCCGTCCCTGCTGCTTTTCTCCCTGCTGCTGGCGGCGGCTTTGGCCCTGCCAGCCTTTGCCCAGGCACCTGCTGCCGCAGACCCCTGCCCCAAATGTGGGGAGGGGGTGCTCCAACAGCTGGAGACGGTCTACACCCCTTGGGTCGTGACCGGAACGTTACGCTGCGCAGAGAATCCACGCTGCCTGGACAGCCATATAGAGCGCAGCGTATTTTATACATGGCGCTGTGACCACTGCCGCCAGGGTGTGCGCCGCACCGAGACCGAGAGCCGCACCGCCCACCTGCACAACAAGCATTACCTAGCCAAGTTCCAGCGTGGAACGCTGTAACCGTTCTCCCCCAAAGGCCCGCGCCGCCATTAAAAGGCAGACGCGGGCTTTTTTGTATACAACTTTGCGTTATTAGTCATACTTCTCCCGCAAAAAATGGCAAAAGTGTTAATAATCCTACTTTTTCGGCTGGACAAAGGACAGTTGTCCGTGCTAAAATAGGCTTTGTTCGTTCCTCGCAGTCAAATGACTGCGAGAAAGCTTTTTTCCAGCGGGGCTGCGGCTTGTATACATTGCCCGCTGAGCGAGTCATTAGGAGGAATCTATGCTCGAGAAAGTCTTTCATCTGAAAGCGAACCGCACCGATGCAAAAACCGAGATCATGGCAGGCATCACCACCTTCATGACCATGGCTTACATCCTTGCGGTCAACCCCAACATCCTGTCTGCTGCCGGTATGGATGCCAACGCTGTGCTGATCGCCACCTCTCTGGCGGCCTTTGTGGGCACGGCGCTGATGGCCCTGATGGCCAACTACCCCTTTGCGCTGGCCCCCGGCATGGGCCTGAACGCTTACTTTGCCTACACCGTGGTTCTGACCATGGGTTACAGCTGGCAGGTCGCCTTGATGGCCGTCTTTGTGGAGGGCCTGGTGTTCATCGTGCTGTCCCTGACCAACATCCGCGAGGGCATCTTCAACGCCATCCCCATGACCCTGAAATCCGCTGTCAGCGTGGGCATCGGCCTGTTTGTGGCCTTTGTTGGCCTGCAGAACGCCAAGCTCATCGTGGACAACAGCTCTACCCTGGTGAGCTACCAGCACTTTAAGGGCGAGACCTTCAACAGCGTGGGCATCGGCGCCATCCTCACCCTGATCGGTGTGCTGATCACCGCCGTCATGCTGGTGAAAAAGGTCAAGGGCGGCATCCTGTACGGCATCCTGATCACCTGGGGCCTGGGCATCGTCTGCGAGCTGGTGGGCCTGTACATCCCCAACCCTGAGCTGGGCATGTACTCTGTGATTCCCACCGCCTTTATCAGCTTCGACTTTTCTTCCTTCGGCAAGACCTTCGGCCAGGTGTTCAAGATGGACTTCAGCTCCATCCACCCGCTGGACTTCTTCGCCGTGATGTTCTCCTTCCTGTTTGTTGACCTGTTCGACACTCTGGGCACCCTGATCGGCGTGGCTTCCAAGGCCGATATGCTGGACAAGGACGGCAAGCTGCCCCGCATCAAGGGCGCACTGATGGCCGATGCTGTGGCCACCAGCGTGGGCGCTGTGTTCGGCACTTCCACCACCACCACCTATGTGGAGAGCGCCTCCGGCGTGACCGAGGGCGGCCGCACCGGCCTGACCGCTATGACCACCGGCGTTCTGTTCCTGCTGGCCATCGTGTTCAGCCCCCTGTTCCTGACCATCCCCTCCTTTGCCACTGCACCGGCTCTGATCATCGTGGGCTTCTACATGATGGGCTCCGCTGCTAAGATCGACTTCAACGATCCCTGCGACGGCATCCCCGCCTTCCTGACCATTGCCGCAATGCCTCTGGCATACAGCATCTCGGAGGGCATCGCCATCGGCGTCATCTCCTGGACTCTGCTCAACCTGATCAGCGGCAAGGCTAAGGAGAAGAAGATCAGCCCCCTGATGTATGTGCTGACTGTGATGTTCATCCTGAAGTACGTGCTGCTGTAAGGATACCACAGCATCTTCCCACTTTTTGCGAGAAAAAGCGGGGCAGCCCCCTTTTCAAAATGGCCTGTGCGAAAGCACAGGCCATTTGTTTTTATCGCATCGGTCCCAGCACGGGCAGGCGCCCGCCCCTTTCCCCCGCCTGCGGGCCAGAGTCCCACCTTGTTCTGTTCCTATTTATGTGATACACTGAAAGGGAAAGCAACAGCCCCATGAGCAGGGAGGAAAACAGACTATGAGCGAACCACAGACCAACCGAGAAGCCGAGCTTGCCCGGCGGGAGGCAGCACTGGCTGCCAAGGAAGCCGAACTGGCCCGGCAGCAAGCCGCGCTGGACGCCCAGCGGGCTGCACAGGCCGGGCAGGAGCCGCAGCATAAGCTGCTGGACAACGGCGACCCCCATTTTGTCAACCCGAAAGAGAAGCTGTACGACCGCTTTCCCCTCAGTGTCCATCAGATGGATATCCTGATCGGGGTGCTGCTGGGCTTGATCGTGCTGTTTTTGTTCCTGGGCATCAACCATATCAGTTTCTTTGGCCTGTTCGGGGGCTAAAAAAGCAGAAACCGGCTGCATCGGAGAAGCTCTGATGCAGCTGGTTTGCTTATAAAAAGAGCCGCTCCAAACGGAGCGGCTCTTGGTTTTGATCAGCGAAGGATCACTTCTTTGCCAGATACTTGCGGATATCAATGGCCACAGCCACGATGATGACCAAGCCCTGGACGATGTAGGTGTAAGAGGAGTTGACGTTCATGAACTGCAGGGCGACCTTCATCAGCTCAAAGACGCCCACGCCCACCAGGATGCCGGGCACAGTGCCCACGCCGCCGGTGGTGGAAACGCCGCCGATGGTGCAGGCTGCGATAGCGTCCAGCTCATAACCCATAGCGGTGTTGACCGAAGCGCCGCCGGACTTAGCAGCCATCAGGCAGCCTGCCAGACCAAACATGCAGGAAGCCAGGATGTAGATGCGGATCTTGGTAGCAGTAACGTTGACACCGGCCACCTCAGCAGCAGCTTCGTTGCCGCCGATGGCGTACATGTACTTGCCGTGACGGGTCTTGTTGTACAGGAACCAGAAGCACAGAGCCACGATCAGGGCGATCCAGATCAGCACGGGGATACCCAGGAAGGTGTCAATGGCCAGAGAGGTAAAGCCCTTGTTCAGGGAGCCGATGGGGGTACCGCCGGTGTACACCAGGCAGATACCGTACACCACCTGCTGCATACCCAGCGTAGCAATAAAGGGCTGCACCTTCAGGTAAGAGACCACCAGGCCGTTGCACAGACCAACGACTGCGCAGATGGCGATGACCAGCAGGAAGACCACCGGGGTGGGCAGGGTGGGCAGATTGGCGTAGAACTTGCCAGCAGCGCCTTCGGTCTGGGCAAAGATACAGGCCAGACAGGCGGCGAAGCCTGCCACACGGCCAGCAGACAGGTCGTTGCCGGTGGTGATCAAGCAGCCGGAGATGCCCAGGGCGATGATGTAACGGATGGAAACGTTCTTGAGCAGGTTGATGATATTAGTGGGTGCAAAGAAGTTGGGGTGGATGATGCCCACGACCAGGGATACGATCAGCATCAGCACAACGATGGCGTTGTCCCCCATCCATTTCTTCACCGCTCTGGCGTTCAATTTTTTGGTAGCTTCCACGATTAGACAGCCTCCTTATTTACTGATTCGCCGCTGCCGCCTCGGGCGCGGTCTCAAACTGGGTGGCCAGGGCCATGATATTCTCCTGGGTGGCGTCCTTGCCGTCGATAAAGCCGGTGATCCGGCCGTCACACATGACCATGACCCGGTTGGACATACCAATGATCTCGCTCATTTCAGAAGAGATCATAATGATGCTCTTGCCCTGCTTGGCCAGGTCGGCAATGATGCAGTAGATCTCGTACTTTGCACCAACGTCGATGCCGCGGGTGGGCTCGTCCAGGATCAGCACGTCCGGGTTGTTGGCCAGCCAGCGGGCGATCAGCACCTTCTGCTGGTTGCCGCCGGACAGGCTCTTGATCTGGGTCTTGGGGCTGGGCACCTTAATGGCCATCTTCTCTTTGTTGGACTGCACCAGATCCAGGATGCGCTTGTTGTCCAGCATGATGGGGCCCTTGCGCAGCTGATCCAGCGATGCAATAGAGATGTTGTCCGCAACGCTCAGCACGCCCAGGATGCCGGTAGCACGGCGGTCCTCGGTCAGCAGAGCCACGCTCTTTTTGATGGCGTCGCCGGGGCGCTTGATCTTGACCTCTTCGCCCTTGATCCACACCTTGCCCTCTGTATGGGCACGCAGACCAAAGATGCCTTCCATCAGCTCGGTGCGCTGTGCGCCCACCAGGCCGGCCACGCCCAGGATCTCGCCCTTGTGCAGCTCAAAGCTGCAGTGGCGGAAGGAGCGGGGATGGATGGAGGTGAAGTTCTCCACCTTCATCATCACTTCATCGGAGGGGGTGTTCTCCAGCGGGGGATAAAGGTTGGACAGCTCACGGCCCACCATCTTGGAAATGATGTCCTCCTTGGACATATTGGCCACATCCCACTTGCCAATGTACTGACCGTCACGCATGATGGTCACTTCATCCGCAATGACCTTGATCTCGTCCATCTTGTGGCTGATGTACACCAGTGCAACGCCCTGTTCCTTCAGCTCCCGCATGATGCGGAACAACGACTCGACCTCGTTCGCCGTCAGGGAGGAGGTGGGCTCGTCCAGGATCAGCACCTTACAGTTGGCCGAGACTGCCTTTGCGATCTCCACCATCTGCATCTGTGCGATGCTCAGGCTGCCCAGCTTTGCCCGGGGGTTGATATCCAGCTTCAGCTTTTTCAGCAGAGTAGCCGTATCCTCGTACATTTTTGCATGGTCCACCACCGTAACGGGGCCATACTTTTTGGTGGGGTAGCGGCCCAGCCAGATATTCTCGGCCACAGTACGGGCCGGAATAGGCTGCAGCTCCTGGTGCACCATCGCAATGCCGCGCTTCAGCGCGTCCAGCGGGGTGGGGATGCTGACCTTTTCGCCCTCGTATTCGATCTCGCCCTCATCCATCTTGTAAATACCAAACATGCATTTCATCAAGGTGGACTTGCCGGCGCCGTTTTCGCCCATCAGGGCCATGACCTTGCCGGGGCGAAGCTCCAGTTGTGCGTGGTCCAGCGCTTTTACGCCGGGGAAAGTCTTGACCACGCCTTTCATTACCAGACGGTATTCAGACATTGTTCCGCAGAGCCTCCTTTTTATTGATAGTGCCGCGGTGGAGATGTGCAGTCAGCATAAAGCGCGTGCGCCGAGAAAGCAGTTTTCTCGCACGCACGCGCCCGAAAGCTTTTTACGAAGCCCTATGGATCAACTGCACAATCCACTTGCGAAAGGGTAAAAAGCGGGTGTTCCGCCTTTGTCCCTTACTTCAGGTACTCAGCGGCATTCTCCTTGGTGACCTTGACGTAGTCGACCCAGTAGTACTGCTCGACATCCTTGCCATCCACATACAGCTTGGTAGCATCTGCAGCTGCGGTAGCCTGGCCCACGTCGTCGTTCAGCACGGTACCGGTCATGTTGCCGTCCACAACGTTCTGCACAGCCTCAGACAGAGCATCGACGCCCACCAGGTAGACATCCTTGCCCACGGTGCGGCCAGCCTGCTGCAGGGACTGCAGAGCGCCCAGAGCCATAGCATCGTTGTTGCAGAAGACGACCTCGATCTTGTCGCCGTACTGTGCCAGGGCGTTTGCAACGTCCTGCTGTGCCATAGTCTGATCCCAGTTATCCAGGTACTCGTACAGGCACTCCACTTCCATGCCGGCATCGGTCAGAGCCTTGATGGAGTACTCGGTGCGGTACTGAGCGTCGATGTTCTCGGGGTCGCCCTTGCACATAATGTAAGTAACCTTGCCGTCGCCGTTGATATCGCCCTTGGTCTCGGTCTCCAGGATCAGCTCGCCCTGGTAGGTACCGGACTGACGTGCGTCTGCACCAACGTAGCAGCACTTGCCAGCGTAGCTGTCCAGCACAGCCTTCTCAGGCTCGCGGTTGATGAAGACGATGGGGGTGCCGGTAGGAGACACGGTATCCACGATGGTCTGAGCAGAGGTGGTCTGCACAGGGTTGATGACCAGGACGTTGACACCCTGCTGCAGGAAGGTGTTGATCTGCTCGGTCTGGGTGTTCTGGTCGTTCTTGCCGTCCACGATGGTAACGGAGTAGCCCATATCGGTCAGGTACTCCTCCAGGTCGGTGCGGTACAGGGTCATGAAGTTATCAGCGAACTGGTAAATGCACACGCCGATGTTAGCAGAACCAGAAGCAGCGGCGGAGCTGGCAGCGGCAGAAGATGCCACGGAAGAAGCAGCGGTGGAGCTGGAAGAACCACCACAGGCAGTCATTGCAGCAGCGGCGCCGACCACAGCGGAAGCTTTCAGGAAGTCACGACGCGAAATCATTTTCATAATAGTGTTCTCCTTCATACATATCACAACAAACGCCTTAGGTGCGCATAAGGCCGCACCTGTAAGGTCTGGTTTTATTATAACCATGTTAAAAATTGTCCGCAATAGAACAATTCAACAATAATAAAGGCAGTATTTTGTCAGTTTTTCATAACATTCCCCAGGCTTATGCTTCCTCTTTTTGTAATCCAAGACAATTCTGCATAAGTGTGCAACCATCGTGCAGATTATGCAATTTGCCGCCCTGCAATGGTCGCACTTTTGTGCTTGTTGTATACTTTCGTTTTTCGACCCCTGCACCGGCCTTTCGACAAAATGAAAAGTTTTTTCACTTCATGCTCTGCACACTGGGAACACGCCGCAGTCCAGCGCCCGCCTGCCTTGCCCGCTGTCCGCTGTTCTCTGCCGCATAAAACAGGCTTATCTCCCTGCTGCCCCGTTCCGGCCTTTTTCCAGAAACGGTAATATTTGCGCCACACAAAGACCGGCTGGCGCATCCGCACCAGCCGGTCAAAAACGCATTTCAGGGGAGCTTGCCCCTTATCTGCCATATTCATTTTCTGCCTGCTGTGCCAGCTCTGCAGCCCGGTCCAGGGTAATGGTCCCATGGTCTGCCATGCGGCGCAGCACCGCCCGCGTGCGCTCCAGCGCCAGCTGCGGGCTTTTATCCGGCGAATAGGCCGAAGGTGCATTGGGCAGCCCCGCCAGCATCACCGCCTGCCAGTCCGCCAGCTGGCTGGGATCACAGCCAAAATATCCTTGCGCCGCATCATGGATGCCATAGTAGCCGCTGCCAAAATAGATCGTGTTGACATACATCTCCAGGATCTGCTGCTTTGTATAGGTGCGCTCCAGCGCAAACGCCGCAAACACCTCTGCTGCCTTGCGGGTCAGCTGTTTTTCTTGTGTAAACAGCTCATTTTTGGCCAGCTGCTGGGTGATGGTGCTGCCGCCTTCGGCTAGACTTCGGGTGCGGAGATTGGTCACCAGCGCCCGGCCAATAGCCACCAGATCGATACCGGGGTGGCTTTCAAACCGGCGGTCCTCCACCGAGATCACCGCCTGCAGATACAAGGGCGGAAGCTGCCCGCAGCCTACAAAATCGCCCCGCTGCTGGATCTGCTGATACATCCCCTGGATCGGCGTCGTCTGGATCGCCCGGCGGTACATCTGCCAGCCTTGCAAGCCAAACCAGCCCCCTGCCAGCAGCACTGCAGCCAGTACCGCTGCCAGCAGCACCGCCACGGCCCGCCGCAGCCAACGTCCCGCCTTATGCATCCTCTGCGCCCCCCTTCTCTGCACCGGCCACACTTCTGAGCAAAGCGTCCGTGCTGCATATCCTCTGTTATGAACTGTGTATTCCAAGTATATTCTACCTTCCTTTTTATAAAATAACAAGATTTCGTGTCCATTCCGTGACGTGGGCGTAACGCTTCTGTTTCGATTTTCAAGCCTTGACATCCCGTTTTTCCAGCAGACAGGCCGCCGCCGTCAAAAACGCCAGAAGCCAGACCAGGCTGGCCAGCACAAAACTGCCCATACTGCCAGAGAGCAGATCCTCGCTGCGGTTGGAGTTCATGCCCAGCTGCATCAGGGCATAGGGCCACCACAGCCCCAGCCCCCGGCTGGCCGCCAGCATCCCGGCAACGCCTCCCATCAGCGCCCAGAGCACCGGTGCGGCAAAGCCCCGCACCAGCATGGACAGCAGCAGCTGGGCCGCCGCCACCGGCAGTCCCCCCAGCACCCCCCGCATCAAAAACCAGAAGGTCCCCACCGGGGGCCAGCCCTCCAGGTGGGCAAAGACCTTGCCGCACAGCAGGTAGAGCAGAAAGGTCAGCCCCTGGGTCAGCAGCACCAGCTGGACCACCGCCGCGAACTTGGCAAAGAACACCCCGAACCGCGGCACAGGGGCGGTCATCAGCAGGTTCCAGTTGTGCCCCAGGTGTTCCAGCCGCCAGAGGTAGGCCGCATACACAGCCACCAGCGCCGGAAAAAACAACAGCGAGTAAAAAAGTGTGTGCTGTGTCCACAAGCTATACCAGCCCTCGGACAAGATATCCAGGTTTTGCAGATAATTGAAGGTCCCATACCCTGCCGACAGGGTCGGCAGCAGCAGAAACATCAGCCAAACGGGCGAGGCGTGGAGCTTGCGGCTCTCCGCCCGGATGCAGCGCAGCAACATGGTTCATACCTCCTTTTCTCGCACGATCTGCCAGCAGGCTGCCGCCAGCCCCACAGCCAGCAGCAGGGTCCAGGCCAGCAGCGGCAGGTCAAAGCCCCGGCTGAAATAGGTGCTGATTCGGGTCTGCCGGTCCCACTCCATACGGATGCTGCTCAGGGGCATAAAGTAGCCCCAGGGCACCAGATAGCTCACCGACTGCGGCATATAGGCGGTGAAGATCCCGGTCAGGGAGGCCGCCATCCCAGCGCAAAGGGTCAGCATCGGCCCGTGTGATAATACCAGCAGGACGGATGCCGCAAAGAACAACAAACAGTTGACCGCCCCGGTACAGAGCAGCAGCCAGACCAGCTGTGCGCCGTCCAGCTTTTGGGCAAAGCCTAAGACCCGGCCCGCTGCCGGGATCAGGGCAACCTCCACCCCCGTGATCAGGGCAAGCTCCCCCAGCCCCAGCAGGGATTTGGCCGCAAATAAGCTTCGGCGGCTTTGCAGCGTGTACAGCAGCTTGAAGCTGTCGGCCCGGGTCTCACAGTCCCACAGACGGCTGGCCAGCACCGCAGCGGACACCGGCATGACCACAGCATGGACCAAGGGCAGCACAAACAGCAGGCGGCTGTATGCATCGGCGGCCTGGGCGGGGTCCTCTGGGCGCTGGCCCGCCCACACCCAGATCAGGGCCACTGCCAACAGGCAGACCAGCCCATCCCGGCGGCGGCGGCTTTTTTGCAGCTCGGCCCACAAGGCCCGAAAAAGATCGTGCATGGAAAACGCTCCTTTCAGATGCAGGTGTTCAGCTTTCGGACTGGGTCAGGGTGAGGAAGATCTCCTCCAGGGTCTTGGTGCGGGTATGCAGCTCCACCACCCCGGCCCCCGCCTCGGCCAGCGCCTGCACCAGATCGGCCAGCGCTTCCTCCGGCAAGGGGGGCAGCTCCATCCGCCCTTCCGCATCCAGGCGGGCGGGCAGGCCCCGGCTCTCCAGGACTGGGAAGGCTTTTTCCGGCCAGAGGGTCCGCAGCCGGCACCCGCCCCGGCTGTGCTGCTGCAGCTGGGCAAGGGGGCCTTCAAACAAAAGTCGTCCATGGTCCAGGATGCCCACCTGGGTGGCCATCTGCTCCATCTCTCCCAGCAGGTGGCTGGACAGCAGCACCGTGGCCCCAGTGCGCTCCGGCAGCTGGGCGATCAGCGCCCGCATCTCCTGGATGCCAGCCGGGTCCAGGCCGTTGGTGGGCTCGTCCAGAATCAGCAGCTCCGGGCTGCCCAGCAGGGCCATTGCGATGCCCAGCCGCTGTTTCATGCCCAGGGAGTAGCCGCCCACCTTGCGATCCCGGTCGGCGGTGAGCTGCACCACCTCCAGCACCCGGCCAATGTCCTTTCGGGGCACTCCTTTGAGGTCTGCCAGGATGGCCAGATTCTCCTGGCCTGTCAGGTGGGCATAGCCGGAGGGGGACTCGATCAAGCTGCCGGTATGCCCCAGCAGCTCGATGCGGTTGTCCTGGGTGAGGGTCTGGCCCAGCAGCTGCACCATGCCGCTGGTGGGGCGCACCAGTCCCAGCAGCATTTTCATCGTGGTGGATTTGCCCGCCCCGTTAGGGCCGATAAAGCCATACACACAGCCCTTGGGCACATGAAGGCTCAGCCCATCCACCACTTTGCGGGGGCCGTAGGTCTTATACAATTTTCTCGTCTCAATGGCAAGCGCTGTGCTGCACATAGGGGATCATCGCTCCTTTACTGTTTTGCTGAGCCCATGATACACCCCCGAGCTTAAATCCAGGTGGGGGTCCAGCTTAAATTCCGCTTAAATCCACCAGGAATGGATAGCCCCCAGAGCGGGGGAGGTGGTATAATGAAGTTACAAAAGGGCACGGCTGGGCTGTGAGGAGCTTTAGCAAGAAGAAAACGTTCCTCGTTCTTACTTTTTGCATCTTCTAAAAATCACGCTATAAGCGGGACGCTCCGCTGGGCCAGAGGGTGAGAGGGGTGTTTCGACTCCCCCCTCTCACC
>ERZ827037.411-NODE-411-length-56785-cov-6.312692_pt1 | contig 56785 bp, 49 predicted proteins | sample MGYA00519924_ERZ827037 | MGnify/ENA primary metagenome ERZ827037 (study PRJEB31778, sample SAMEA3449250) | human gut metagenome | biome: human gut; feature: human-associated habitat; material: faeces | place: United Kingdom | collected 2010/2012 ... | reverse complement strand
TCACCCCACTTGTTATTCAGTATATCATACTGTCTAACAAATGGGGTGCAGTTCACTTTTTATTTTTCAGCTCCTTTTGTTTTATCTTTTCCTCAATACGTATATTTGCGTATTTCATAAAAAGGACACGGGATACATCCAGAAAGCCTCCGTGTCCTTTTAAGTTGTCATTCGTTTGCATAAGTGCAAAGAGAAAGACGGCTTTTTTCTTTTGCTGCGGGCGGGTAGTCTCAATGCTTTTTACTTTTCGTGGGTGATACTACCAGAAATAATATACCTGTAAGCAATAAGACGCATTGAGTAATAACGGTTCCTATGGATAAAGAGAATGCAGGATCCAATATGTTAAGGGTAAGGGGACGCTCCACAAATACATTTCCATTCAGCAGCCCCAGAAACTCCGGAAGCGGCAGCGTCATCAGCAAAATCGGAACTAACATCCACACAAAGAGCAGCCAAGCACTCAGACGACCTAGACGCCAGCCGCTGCCTAAAGCGAAAATCAAAGGTGGAACCAGTGTAAGGAATGTCGGCAAAAGCAAAGAACTCCAGTCATACCAATGAAACATCTGTCCATAAAACACTATCGCCAGCAGAATGACCACTAAAGCAAGCAGTGCGGTTCCCGTTAGGGCAGCACAGCATCGTACCAGCCCATAAATAGATGGCTTCACTGGCGTTGCGGAGGTTATAACCTTTCTTCGCCGCTCGGCTTTGGAAGTAAAAAATGTCAGGAAAAATAATGCGCCAATCCACAGCAAAGGAATCATTCGGCTTAGATAATCTCCATAGCTCCAAGGGGAAAATGGCGCGGTATGAGATACTCCCAAAATCGTTACACGATTCAGTACCTGCCAGCCATAGAACAGAATCACCAATATCAGCCCAATAAAAAATTTGTTGCAAAGTAGCCGTTTGCACTCATATCCGAATATTTTACACAAGATTCAAGTCCTCCTCAGTCAGCCCGCAGGCATTCAAAAATTCCTGATAGGTCAGATAGGGATACATGGGGTCTAATTCCCGATTAAACAGTCCGTTTAAAATCTGATCCATAGCCTCCTCACCACCTACCAGAGCCTCAGCCTTTAATATTTTCAGCGGCATTTCACAATATTGCCGCACATAGGTCAGATTATCCGTAATCTCCAGTTGCTTGTCCACCGGCAAAGCATCCAAATAGTCCGGATTTCGCACATAGAAGTCCAGGTAATAGTCATCTACTGCCTTCTGCCATTGATCGACATAGTATTCCTGGGCATAATCTTCACCGTATAGCTCTTTGACAATACGATAGGTCGTATAAACTGTCAGCCCTTCAGCAGACCAAGAACCGTTGGGTTCGGACACGTCAAACATATTACCAAGTCCCCACCATTGATGCACCAACTCATGGATCATAACCTCTCCGGTCCCCGCACCTTTATCAGCATTAGAAAGATTTTCAGCGGTGAAGTCGACCTCATCCAGTAAGCTGGCCCCGCCTGCGGCATAGCCGCCGCCGGAAACCCGACTTTGAATAAGTTTGAGCTTATTATCAGCTCCAAATGATAGATAACCATAGTGTTCAACGCAGTAGTCCACCACTGACTTGATGGCTTCCACTGCCCCTGCTGCCTCCATAACAGCCTGATGCTTGCGGCCATAGTAGAACTCAATAGTAAACCCGTCAACCACAACATCTTCTCGGATATAGTTCCCCGCATAGACAATGCCGCCGGTGCTGTTTCCCTCGTAACGCCAAGTTTTGGTTTCGTTCTCATGTTCAGCGACAACCTGAGCATTACTGCTCCCAAAGGGGATCACGGTCATGAAAGATGGCAAAGTGATCTCAAATGTAGTTGGGTACATATTTTCGTCAGGCAGAACATTCATCAGGCGGGGAGAAAGCGTTGCATTTTCCAGGCACAGATATTCCTCACTGATTTCTGTACTGCCCTGCATGGTGGACATATTTGCGCTCTCCTGGGGAAAACCGCCATATTCCATTGTCAGCTCCACATGTTTGTCAGCAGGGATTGTAACCTCCAGCATGGCCTCGTTATATTCCTGATAATCGCTCACTGAGAACGGTACATCTAAACCATTAGCTTGAACATTGGATATGGTATAACCGGGATTGATACCAAACGCTACCCTCTGTTCCTGACCAGAACTGTTTTGAAATTGATAGGCTGCATAGCCGGACAGTGTTCCGGAATTGACATCTGGGAATACCTCAGCGTTGCGTCCGGTACAAACTACCTCCTCCGCATAGGGTACTTCATAGAACAACATTGCCGTCTCATCCGGATTGCTGTTATCTACCATAGGCTGGGCGGCATAGGCAATTCCGGAAAAAGCCAGTAAAATCAGCGCAACGGCCGGGCGGTAAGCCCGTCGTATGCTCCATATCAAAGAACCTAAGAGTCCTTTCCCATACTGTCGTACACAAAGCCAAGAAATTGTCCACACACCGGAGAGTGCCACGAGCCACGTCAGGCGCATATATCCCACTGAACGAAAAATTCTGAAGTTGGAAAAGTCGTCAGACAGCGCCCACACACAGGGGTTGAGCCAGCATAACTGCCAATTATCAGCCCATACGGTTAAACTAAGAGCGGCAAAGGCGGCAAATAGTACCAAGGACAAATCTGCCCGACGGGTAAACTGATACGCAGTGGCGGCAGTTAGAATCCCCAGCGGCATGGCAAGTCCCATCAGAATCAAATATGCCAATACATAATCTACGATGCCGAATACTGCGCCAATCAGTAAATGGCTGATTGGCAGCCAAACCAGCATAGTAAGTCCCAGGGTTATCAGAGCGCCAACCATCATGACTAACAGACGCACCAGCGCCATACAAAGCGGAGAAACTGTTGAATCTATTAAAACATCTACACGGCTTCGAACAGCTCGGTCTAATTCAAAGACAGTCAGCGTCCCAAACAGAACGCTGCCTGCAATACCTCCGGCAATGGCCGGATTTGCAAGATACATGGAAAGCATCGTGCTGGCAACAGCCGGTTTATAGAAGATCAAACCAATCACAGGTGAGAGCACCGACAACCCTATCATCAGCCAAGTAAAACGACTTTGCAGGAGCCTGCACAATTCCAAAGGAAATAAACGGATTGTTTTCATTGTGCAGCCTCCCTGGAAATCAGATAAAGATAAGCATCCTCCAGAGAAGGTTCCACTGCCTTGACATAGGTGGGGAGCTTATCCGCTACTGCGCGGCATCGGATGCCCTGGCTTGTATTTATCCGTGCTGTGATATGCAGTCCCTGCTCCATGATGGAATCTTTTTCCCAAAAAGCACCCACATGACCAACAGCGGTTTGAATCAATTCTTCCGGCGTTCCGGTAAACAATACCCTGCCGTGGTTAATCACAACAATTTGATCGCATATCGATTGAACATCTTCAATGATATGGGTAGAGAGCAGCACCAGTCTATCCTGGGCAGTGCGCGAGAATAGGTTGCGGAAATGGATACGTTCCTCCGGGTCTAATCCCACCGTAGGCTCATCGAAAATGAGGAACGTGGGACTCCCCAGCAGCGCCTGGGCAATTCCCACCCGTTGTCGTTGGCCGCCGGACAGTGTGCGGATTTTCGATTTGGTTTTCTCCTCCAAGTTGACAGCTCGAATGACTTCTTGAATTGTCCCTTTGGGATTATGCAGCCCTTTTAGAGCAGCCATGTAGTCCAAAAACTGCACCACAGTTAACTCGTCAAAAAGACCGAAGTCCTGCGGAAGATAGCCCAATTTTGATTTTAGCAGACGTTCTGTTTTAGCAAGGGGCTGCCCGTCTACCAAGATCGAGCCGCTTGTAGGCATAAGAGCAGCCACCAGCAGTTTCATCAATGTAGACTTGCCCGCTCCGTTGGGCCCAAGCAGACCAATCAGACTTGGAGCCTTTAATGAGAGATTCAAATGCTGCAAGACCTGCTTCCCGTTGGGATAGGTCATGCTCAGATCTCTAAGTTCAATTTGCATAGGTTAATCTCCTCTCTTTTGAATTTTAGCCATAGAATACCGAGCTTATATGGAGAGGATATGGAGCCAATATGTGTTTTATATGAAGAAAGCGTGCGCCTGATTTTATCAAGTGCACGCTTTCCCTTACAGGATGTTATTGTGGATTTTTGAAGCAAACAGTTGCCAAAACACCTTCAGCGGTATTATCTATCCAGCATTTCGCTCCATGACGGTCCAGAATAATCCGCACCAAGTAAAGCCCAAGGCCGCTGCCGCCTGTACGGCGGTTACGGGATTGTTCTTCGCGGTAAAATGCCTCAAATAAATGTGGTAAAGCTGCCGTTCCAATATGGACGCCCGTATTTTCGATTGTCAATGTAGGGCTATTTTCTTTCAAACCTGTCCATATGCGAATTTCCTCACCATCAGGGGAATAAAGCGCTGCGTTGGAAAGCAGGTTTCCAATGACCTTTGCCAGCATAGATGGATCTCCATATACAATCAAGTCGGGGCATAGATCGGCAGTTACATTTAAGTGTCGTTGCTGAATTAGATCAGCATCTAATTTCAACTGTTGCCCTACCATTTCAGAAACATCTATTTTCTCTTGAATACAAGAAATATCCTGCGCCTCCATACGGGAAATGGTCAGAATTTCTTGAATCAGTTTTTCCATACGAGCAGTTACCTGGAGGGAACGGGCAAGGTATTTTTCTCTGTCCCGATAGACGTCCACGCCATCCAACATACCGGAAAGTTGGCCTCTCAAAATGGTTACAGGTGTTTTCAGCTCATGAGATGCCGCAGAGAAAAACGCCATCCGCTGACGATCTAATTCCCGTTCCTGTTCCATTTCCCCTCGTAGTGCCTCATTCGAGGCTTTAAGTTCGCGCAAGGCATTTGAAAGTTTTTGCGCCATCTGATTTAGACTCCGCCCCAAATGACCGATTTCATCTTGACGGGTTTCCTCACAAGTCCAACTGAAATCCAAGTCAGCCATTTTCCCTGCTATTCCACTTAGCCGGACAATGGGACGGGTAATGTATCTTGAATAAACCAGAGCCCCCAACAAAGAGAAAATCAGCAAAGTCAGCAATAGCCACGGAGCCATTTGAATCAGAGCTTTTACAGCCAAATTCTCTGCCTGCAGCCGAGGTGTAACATAAAGCGTATAAACACCTAAACGATCAGAAAAATGCACATCAGCTACGATAGTAGCTTGATCAGACATGGTAACTGACACAGACTCATCCGTATCTAACACGTCAGTTGCGTAAGTAACAGCAGAACTGTCCTCCGCTGCTGAAACAGTACCAGTATCCTCATATACGGATTGAATTGCAAACTGAGAGCCGGTATTGATAATTTGCTCATCTGGTCCTACCAACATAGCATCCGCCCCAGAATCACGGAGAAAGGCATCCAGAATCGGGCCGCAATCCTCCAGAGTGGTATCTTCCAACTTTTCTACCAATGTATTTACCTGTCCGGTCAGATCATCATTGAGAACAGCGGTATATGTACTTGGGGTGGCCCAAGCAATCAGACCGAAAGTGATGGTTCCAGCCCCCAGTAAAACGAGAGCAGTGATTAAAAAAATATGAGTAGTCAAACTTTCATGGATTTTCTTTCGCAGCACGATACCCCACTCCCCTTACAGTTTCGATGTATTCTGTACCCAATTTGCGCCGCAAATTTTTAATGTGACTATCCACCACACGCTCGTCTCCAAAAAAATCGTAACCCCACAATTTTGCAAGAAGGACTTCACGGGTGAACACACGTCCGGGGCTGGAAATCAAAGTTTGGAGCAATTCAAACTCCCGCGTGGTTAAATCCAGCGAACGTCCCGCCAAAACAGCCTCCATTCCATCCAAGTCTAATGTCAGATCTCGGTAGCGCAGACATCGATTTTCTTCTTTTCCTGCTGAAGTACGGCGCAGAATCGCCCGAATTTTTTGCAGTAAAATAGGCATTGAGAAGGGCTTAGTTACATAGTCGTCAATTTCCATTCGAAATCCACGAAGTTGTTCTTGTTCCCCATCTAGGGCGGTAAGCATTAAAATCGGCACATTAGACTCTCGGCGAATAAATTCACATACACCAAATCCATCAATTTTAGGTAACATTAAGTCCAAAAGAATTAAGTCAAATTTATCCTTTTGAAATTTTGCCAGAGCTTCCACGCCATCTTCTGCGATAGTTGTTTCATATCCCGCGTCATGAAGATATGCTTCTAAAAGTTCTTGAATATCCGGTTCATCTTCTACAATCAACAATTTTTTCAAATTAAACACCTCTTTGGCAAGTGTAACATAGATTTATGAATTTATCATGGAGAATTTCTTATTTTATGTTAAGAAACAGTCAATTACATGAAATATATACTAGTTCAAATTCCCATGTACCGCTATGATGACGGTAGCGGCTCGCAATGATCTCATTCCTCTTGTTTCCCCTTTTCGAACGTCTTGTGTGGTACTTCGACATTTTTCCTTTTCTCTGCACAGTCCGCCTAACTTACTGTTTAAGCAGGCGTATTCACATTTTGGCAGCTTGTCTGTCTTCGGCTCTTTTTTTCCATTATGAGAACAGAAACCGCCTTATTGCCATTATCAGCGGTCCAGATATTTTTCTTCCGGACCTACGTTCACTTTTTTTACCTGCCATTCGCTAACCTCCTTCTTCGTGAGATAAAAAAAGGTCAAACATTCCGTCCAGTCCAACCTCCATCATTTGGCATTTACATTCCTCCAACTAATTTTATACTCAATTTTTTAATTCATAGCCGTTTATTAATACTCTTGAAAAAGCCCGCTGTCATTTTGTTCCAATCCCTCATCAAAAATCTTTTCATTTACGATTTCTTCATAGGGCATATCCCTCCCAACTATTTCTATACCATTTTTAATAGCAGTGGTTATTTCCGCTCTCATTCCTTCTGTTATCACATGACCGCATACTAAAATCTCATCGCACCTTAACAACAATTCTGTTCCCATATCAATGCCAAGCTGGCGTTCAGATTCAATATCATCGTTAAGATACTGTGTGAACAGACAGTGAGGAGCTATTGGACAGGTACCTTTTAAGGCTTCTTCCTTTGAATATTCATTTGCCTTTCTTATATTTTTAGTTGCATCTCCCCTAAGCGGTGAGCATATATATACTAACTTCAAGTTTAAGACCTTCTTTATTATTTTATATCCTTTTGTTAACGTTTCCTTTTATTATATCCCGATAATATCCCAGATATAGAGCGGCGCTGTTAGTGCAAACACCAGACCAAAGAACAGGATTGCCACTGGTGCGAAATCAAATTCGCCATGTTTTTTATGTAGGCTAAGTGCCCGACGCCTTGTCATATTACTATGATAGGTTTTCCAACACTCGCCCCCGAACCGTACGTACACCTCTCAATGTATACGGCTCTCCATTTGTTATTTCAGTCTGCCTAGATGCAAGTCAGTATGGCATTGTCTGCACAATGCCATTGTCTTTCTGTTTCTTGCAATCATAAAAGCTTCCCATCGACTTTTGCCTTTTAAATTTTTTAGTTTGCGAATATGATGTATTTCAATCATTCCGTCTTCACTGCCACAATATTCACATTTACCGGCTTCAAGCCTTTGTTTTAAACTTGTTTTCGCCGTATACATGATTTTTTTTGGAATAATATCCACTTTTTCCGAGTACTTTAATTTCTTTCGTGCATATCCTCCATTGTAAAACAGACGTGTTTTTATATTTCCTTTTTTGTCCTTGTATCGCACTCCAAAACCTTTGCCTATACGCATTTTCTGTGTAATTTTTCGTACGGAAGTCCTGTACTTGGTAGCATACGTTTTGAACATACTATACTGCATAATGTACCCAAATGAACTTACGATTGATGAATTGTTTGCCAAACTATAGTAATTTCTGAAACCTCGAATTTCACTGTTATACTGCTCTAATATTTCAAGGTCATCATTATTTTTAAGGTAATACCTTGCTTTAGGTTTAAAATTTTCTTTTCCATATACAGTAGTTTCAATGCTCATAGCCTTATATTCCAGAAGTTTATCTCTTATAGTTTGCATAGATACTGATAAACAAACGGAACCACTCAAGTTTCTAGATTTTGTTCCATTTTTATTTGTTGTAACCGCATTTGTTTTTCTTACATAAATCTCATATCCTAAAAATTTTGCTTTGTCAGATGAATTTGTTATTAACGTTTTTTCTTCTGAAAGTTCTAATTTCAAACTGTTTTTGAGATACTCTGCTATTTTGCTTTTCAGACTTTTTGCATCTTCTTTACTGCCTATCACACCAACAATAAAGTCATCTGCATATCGAATATATTGCAAACGTTTAAAATCATTGTCCATTGGGTCACTATATGGTGTTTGATATTTCTGTTTTTGAATTTCTTCTATTTTCTGCAAAATTTCTTGTCGTTCGCTCTCATCTGTTGTTACATGAAGCTTTCTTCTAAGTCTTTGTAAATGACTTTGAAATTTAATTGCTTGTGGCAACTTTTTTCTACCTTTTCCTTTGTCAAATTCAGATTTTAGTTCCTGCATATATTTATCAAATTCGTCAAGATATATATTAGCAAGTATTGGGCTGATAATCCCACCTTGTGGTGTGCCGGAGTAGCTGTTATGATATTGCCATTCCTCCAAATATCCTGCTCTGAAAAATTTATTTATCAATCGCAAAAACTTTTCATCTTTTATTCTTTTTGACAAAATACCTATCATTATTTTATGGTCGATGTTATCAAAAAAACCTTTTATGTCTCCTTCGATAAACCATTTTGCTCCTGTGAATGATTTTTGTATGGCATTTAAAGCTGTATGACAACTTTTGTTTGGTCTAAAACCATGAGATGATTTTTCAAAATATCCCTCGTAGATTGTCTGTAATATCATTCTTATCATTTCCTGTATGAGTTTATCATCAAATGACGGTATGCCAAGCGGTCGCATTTTCCCATTTTTCTTTGGAATATATGTCCTTCTTGACGGATTAGGTTGATATTTTTCAGATTTTAGGCTTTCAATAAGTTTATCAATTCTTTCTAAACTCATTGCGTCGATTGTTTTACCGTCTGTTCCTTTTGTCATATTACCTTCACTTGCATATATATTTTGATATGCAAGCAAGTAAAAGTCACGATTATATAAATTTCTGTATAATCGTTCATAAGTATATGATTTTTCAGAACTATGTTGTTGCAAACTGTTTAACACATTGATTGGATTTCTCATAATGTATCACACACTATCCTTTCTTTCATGTTAAAATAACAAACTGCCACCCTTCGCCACGTACAAGGCTTTCCCTTGCTCAAACTACTACGGTGGCTCCGTTGCCGTACCGAATATTCAGTGTCATCTCTCTTGCTTTTTACACTTGAGATTTATCCCCTAATGGCATTACACATAGCCAAATCATTGGCATTTCGGGTTAGGCAATCTCCATTTAACTAACTAATAATAGCGTGAATGATTGTCGGATACCGTTTTCGTCTTTTAATGTTTATACATTTTGGTTGCATATAGCTTTGGCTGTATCTACTCGACTAACATAGTACAGATATGCAATAAAACACCTATAGCTATCTTGTGTTTCAGCTCCTACACAAGCCCATCAGACTGCGGTTCAAGTAGTTTAACTTTTATCCTTATATCACTCTTTTCATCTTGCCATTCAGTCGTGAGATGATAACTTCTCAACTTATAACGTTACCGACGTGCTATGTTCCTTGTTATTGATTTCTCTCACAAGTAAGTCGGTTGATGACAGACATTAAAGCACAAGTCTGTTAGGTTGCTAAACCTACAATTATTAGATAGCCTTTATGGACGCACAATCGAAATAACACATCGCGAGTTTGACAAAAAGCAGGATTGCCAGCACGCAATCCACCACTGGAAAAATAACGTTATTGGTTACGGTTTTGATCTGACCGGCTGCTGTTTTCCAAGTGCTTTCAATGGCTGTGGAAACCTGACCACTATCCGGTGCCGCAAATACTGGCGGTGCAAATATAATCACTGCCATAAGCACAACCACTGTCAGCAAAAATACCCTTTTCCATCTTACTGCCATTGTTCTTCTCTCCTTTCATAGAAAAGGGGCAGCCTGAAGACTGCCCCAGAAATCATATTTTTAATAACCTGTTTTGGGAAGTGTTACCGGCGGTGTATTCACAGTCCACACTGTTGTATTCCAGCTGGTTTTTGCGCTTTCCCATTCATTGCCGTATCTTCCGCCTACATCTGCTCTATTAACAATGCGGTAATCTTTCGGCATATTCGGCATTACCTGACAGAATACAGACATATTTTCAAGCATCTTAAAACCAGGGCTTGCCTTCGGGAATTCCAGACGCACATCTGTTACATATTCCCCATTTGCCAAGCCAAGTACATTTGGATGGAGGCTATATTCATAGCTGTTCTTTGTCAGAAGATTTTCCGCAAGCACACGATAATCCCTGTAGTTCGTTTTATAAGTGATCTTATAATACATTCTTTCGGAATATGTGCCTGTGACGATCTTCAAAGCTCTTGTGGCATCTGTTGGAATCCTGTCATGGATATAGAAGTTTTCCAAAGTGCCGGTGGAGCCGTTCTGCACTTCATAAATGTCATACTGGATGGTCTGTCCAGGAGATGCGGCGTTTGGTCCTTTTTTCTGAATGGTCAAGTTCAAAGAAATGCTGCTGTTCAGCACTTCAAATCTGACGATATCGCCGTTGTGCCTGATTTCCGCCAAAAGTGTTTTATCGTTCAAAGCGTAATATCTTGGTGCTGATACTTCTTTGATGGTGTAGACACCTACGGGCAATCCCTTAGATGCCGCAACACCATTGCTGCCAGAAGAAATCTTATCTACCAGATTTCCTGTAGTGTTATAGATTTCAAATACTGCACCGGACAATGGAGAACCGGCAGGAAGACCTGTCAGTTCATTGAACTCGGAAGAACGTTTTGTAATGACGATCTGACCGACTTCCGGTGTATTCTCCCACTCGATTTCTGTTGTTCTGCCTTTCTGCACATAGAATGTTTTCTCGCTGTTGTCAGAGATATATCCTTCTGCAGGCTCTAATTCTCTGAGTTTGTACTTGCCTTCCGGCAATTCTTTTCTGATCCAGATATAGCCTTCATCATCTGTTTCAAACTGACCGATCGGCTCATTGTCACTGTCATATAACAGGAAATTCACTCCTGGAATGCCTTCTCCTGTGACAGAGTCGATTTTATGGATCAATACAGAAGACATTGGATCATTCTCCACTTTTAACGTTGTTCTCTTGCCGTCTTTGATTTCCACTTCTTTGGCTTCGCTGTCAAGTTTGTATCCTTTGGCTTCTTTTGTTTCCTTTACCAAGTATGTGCCTTCTTCCAGACCTTCAATGACAATCAAACCGGATTCATCTGTTTCATAGTATCCGATCTGCTCACCGTTGAATTTTGTCACAAGAAATTCTACACCTTCGATAGGATCACCGGTCCTGCTGTTGGTTTTCTCAATGACCAAACCGGAATATGGCTGATTTTCCACTTCCAAAATGGTTTGTTTGCCGGATTTCACTTCTACCGTTTTCGGTTCTTTGTCCCAGTGATAATTCTCCAAACCTTCTGTTTCTGTTACAGTATAGTAACCGTCCTCAAGGTCTGAAATATAAATCATACCTTCCTTGTCAGTTTTAAATGTGCCGATTTTCTCACCATTCATTTTGGATACAGCGAAAGAAACGCCTTCCAAGGGTTCCCCTGTTTCGGAATCTGTTTTCACGATTTTGATTCCTGAAAGCGGCTTGTTTTCAAATGTTACCACCGTTGGCACGTTTGTTTTTACTTCAACGGTTTTTGGTGTTTCGTCCAAGATGTAGCCTTCCGGCGCTTTTGTTTCTCTTACCACGTACCAGTCTGGATCAAGTGTCGGAAGCAGAATGGTACCGGTATTATCTGTAGTGTACTCACCTACATGTTCCCCATTTTGCTTTTCCACAGCAAATTTTGCTCCAACAAGCGGTTCACCACTGATGGAATCCACCTTTTTAATGACAAGAGAAGTCATCTTTTTATTGGTGAACTCCAATGTATAAGTTTTGCCATAATCCAGCGCGATGGTTTTGGACTGCTCCTCCAACACATAGCCATCCGGCGCCTTTACTTCCTCTACGATATAACTATCCTTAGCAAGGTAGGAAATCGTAATAGAGCCATTGCTGTCTGTGGTAAAGATGCCATTGTTTTTTCCAATGACATCGCCTTTGGATGTTGTTACCTTAAACTGTGCACCAGACAATGGATTACCGTTATCTGCGTCTTTCTTCAAAATCACAAGAGAGCACATAGGCTGGTTCTGGAAATGCACTTTGTATGTAGCACCATCTGTACCAATTTCAATGGTCTGCGGTTTTGTATCGCAGGCATATCCTTCTGGTGCAATGCGCTCTGTTACTACATAACTGCCTGGTTTCAGATTTGGAATCAGGATTTCGCCATCGCTGTTTGTAGTATACATACCGTTGCTGTTTCCAACCACTGTTCCATCACCTGTTGTCACTTGGAAAGTGGCATTGGACAACGGTTTATTGGTCAAAGCATCTACTTTTGTGATGAGCAGAGAGCCGTAAGGATAGTTTCGGAATGCTACTTCCACAACAGATGTTCCGTCTGCTTTCATATTAACTGTCTGCATATCTGTTTCTGCGATGATGTAATTGTTTGGTGCTTTTGTTTCTCTGACCACATAAGCACCTGCTTCCAATCCAGTGATAACGATAACACCGGAATGATCAGTTGTTGCCGTGCAGATCAGTTTACCATTCTGACCACTTGTTTCCCCTGTGATTCGAAATACTTCAAATGTTGCACCATCCAACATTTCCCCTGTGTTGGCATCTGCTTTCTTGATCACCAAACTGTTCAGAGGATAGTTTACGATACCGTCTACAACTTCGTAATCATTCCCACTGGTGATTTCAATACCGTCGGTCGTTGTACCGCCGCCTGTACCACCAGTGCCGCCGCCACCTGCGATATTATCATCCTTCAGATAAGAATTATCGCCAGGATTCAAGTAAATACGAGTTACAGGGTTTGTCGGTTTCTGGTATCCCTGTGCCGGAATGGTTTCTGTTACGATATACCAGCCAGGTTCTACATACGGCAGTTTGATTCTGCCATTTTCATCGGTCTTGAATGTACCGACTGTTGTAATTGCACCATCATCTTCCTCATGCTCGATCTTGAATGTGGTGTTTGGAATACCCTTGTTGGTTGTATAATCTGTTTTCTCGATGATCAATGTAGGGTATTTGATGTTTTCAAACATTAGTGTTTTTTGATCGCCTGCTTCCAGTTTGACTCTTTGCGGTGTACTGTTCAAAATATAGGGTTTCGGCGTAGAAATCTCAGTGATTTCATATGTACCTGCCTTTAGCCCAGGAATTACAATCGTACCATTTTCATCGGTAGTAGCCGTTGTAGGCTGTACGCTGGTATCATCCACTTCTTTGACTTCATACACAACCCCCGCAATCGGCTCTTTGGTCACAGAGTCGATTTTCTTGATGGTCAGCTCCGGCAATTTGATATTGTCTACCTTCACGATGATTTCACCATCGCCAGGTTTCGCAACAATCACTCTGTCAGGGCTTGTTTTATCAGAGAACATATATCCAGGAGGTGGATTCAGTTCTTTGACCACATAAGTACCTGGTTTGATATAGCCGGAGGAAAATTTACCGTTTTCGTCAGTCATGCCTTCCACAACTGGGCGTGCGGTGTCTGCCTGCTCATAAATAGCAAACTGCGCGCCAGGCAATTTTTCTCCTGTTTCTTCATCGTATTTTTCAACTGTGATACTAGGCATTTCAAGGTTTGCAAATAACAAGGACTTGTTATCACCTGCATTCAGTCTGATATCCTGATGTTCGCCTGTCAGCACATAAGGCTCTGGTACAAAAACTTCTGTTACGGTATAAACATCGGGATCGAGGTATCCAAGTTCGCCGCCTTCCATACCAATTGTTACTTTACCATCTGCACCTGTTGTTACGGTACCGATCAAAGTTCCATCGGATTTCTTGATTTCAAACTTGGTTCCTGGTACTGGATCACCTGTCTGTCCGTCGATCTTTTCGATGGTAAGCACAGGTTTTTTCAGATTTTTCATAACCACCTGAATATTCTTGTCTTTGCCAAGATATACGGTCTGAGGGCAATCACCCAATGCGTATCCTTCAGGTGCAGTTACTTCTGTGATTTTATATGTACCAACGGGTACATTTTTCAGTGTAGCAACACCATTTTCTGTTGTAACTGTGGTTGTGTAGCTGCCATCTACCTGTTCTACTTTGAAAGTAGCTGGATCAGTAATGACTTCGCCTGTCTGCTGGTCGATCTTGGTGATAGTCAAGCCTGGAAATTTACTATTCAAAAATTTTAATCCGGCAGCCTGTCCATTTCTTACGGTTACATATTGAGGTGTCTGATCCAAGATATATCCTTCTACAGTGGATACTTCTCTTACAAGATAGGTACCGTCTGGTACATCTTGCCATGTGATTTTTCCTTCTGCATCGGTTTTGCCTGTTGCTCTCCATGCACCTTTTCCATCGATCTGCATGATTTCATACTGCACGCCAGGAATAGGTTCACCTGTTTCTGCATCTTCTTTTTCTGTCACCACAATATGCGGCGGATAATCACGAAATGTTGCCGTTGCTGTTTGATCCGGCTCTACTGTAATGACCAAAGTGGTTGGCTCAGTCAGCTGATATCTATTATTGGTAGAGCGTTCTACTACCGTATAGGTACCAGACTCCGTAATATTTGGTTCCCAAATACCAGATTCATCTGTGGTACCTGTATCAATTAAATGCCCCTGTGCATTATAACAATCGAATGTTACACCTGCCAAAGGGGTTGCATTATCTGTGGCATCCAGCTTGATGACTTTTAGTTTGCCATCACCCGGATTACCAGGAATATCTGGTACTCCAATTACCATTTTGGCATTAATAGTAATGGGCTGGTTAGGCATCCCAATTTCCATATCCTGCACTTTGCCATCCAGTCCATTCAAAGGCTTGCCGATCAAGATAACATTGGAATACAGATTTGCCGAAATCTTTACATTTGCTTCCACACTGCCACCAACAGGAACAGAAGTCTTGGGAATACGGATTGCAAATGTTTCATCACCTTTGAACTGTGTTTTTTCGATGCCGTCTTCACCTGTAATGATTGTTCCAACTGGATAATCACCAGTCAATTCGACCTTATACTTTGTGATTTTCTTTCCAGAATTACTTGTTTCCTGCACTTGAAAGCGTTGCACAAAATAGTTTTCTTCTTCCACTGGTTCTTCATCTACTTTAATTGTGCCATATACCGCAGCTTTTACCGGTTCTGGATTATTCAAGGCTAGATCAACCAGTTTGTTAAATAAAGCTGTCACCTGTGGTTTATCGGGTGCATTCCATTTTCCTCGGTCTGTGTACTGCGATACACCAATCACGCACCAAATGGCTGCCTTTGTAGCAGCATAGGCTTCTTCTTCACTGTTTACACCTAATTCCTGATACGTTTTATATGGAATGCTGTTATTGATGATGGCGGCAATTTTTTCATTTGTTTCTGCGCCAGCCACATTCAAGTCATACTTTCCAGCAAAATATTCTCCAGGACCAGCCTTATTGGGATCAACACAAAATGCTGGATTTTTATTGCCTTCCTCGTCATACCACCACGCAGAGGAATGCAATACATTCCTTCCATCATATTTTATATCATTGATATCCTTGCCTTTAACAACAGTAATTTTGGTGATATCACTGCCTTCTTCTGCAGCACGAACCGTTGACAAGGAGATTGTTGGAATGGCAATAAGCATCGCCAGCAAAAAAGCAATGATTCTTCTTGTTTTACACATTTGGGTTCCCTCCTTATTGATTTTTGGCATTAAAAAAAGAGATACAATTGATTTTTGTATCTCTTTTTTGCCTGCTCTATTCACTTCTATTTGTTACCTTGCAAATATCTGTACGCAATAACTGCCATACTCAGAGCCTATATTGTAGTTGTAAGCAACTCCAATATAGTTATAATTTGGATTCAAAATATTTTCTCTGTGTCCTTCCGAATTCATCCATGAGCTGACTATATATTCTGCTGTGCTTTTGCCGGCACTACCATTTTCTCCTACATAACTACCGGAATACCCAGCTTCTTGTGCCGCAGTTATATATTTGCTGCCATCTGGTCTTGTATGTGAAAAACTTTCTCCCATTTCTTTGACTCGCACATCCGCAGCTTTCATTAGAGAATCATCCAGCTTAAGTGGATTCAATCCTGCCTTTTCTCGTTCAGCGTTAGTAAGACGAATGACTTCTTCTGCTATTTCATCACGTTTTGCGTTTTGTTCTGCTGCATATTTTTCTGTTCTTTGACGCTGTTCCTCTTCAATCGTAAGAGTTGGCTTTGTTTCTGGCATTTCCTGTTGTTCTTGGTTCTTCACCGAAGCAACATTTGCCAAGATTTCATTGTATTGTGGCAGTTGTTCAGTTGGAGTAGTTTTGATTGCAACGGTTTTTGTTTCTGCATCCCACTGAGCATCTGCATACATACAATCTGCCAAATCTCTGATTCCTACTAATGTACGATCATTGATTACTTTTGCGGGAGCAGAAACTGGTAAATCTTCACCTTGTGTCAAAATATGTGTTGCACCCCAAACTGACTTTGTTTTTGTTTTATCTTCGATGTTCAGACTGCTGTGATAGCCTGCCATATATCTATCAGTAGATGCAATCGGCTTTGTAAAGATAGCTGAATGTTCTATTTGGAATGTGCCATCTACAACCGTATCTCCGTAATATGTGAACCATTCCACTTCCCAGCCCATTTTTTCTGCTACATCTCTGATTGGAACCATGATACGACCATCAATATTCACTGGCTGCTGATCCTCAAAATTGACCTTTTCCCCATCAACTGTAACTGTGATCTGGTCAGCAGCGAAAGCACTTGGTGCTGTACCTAATACCATTGTGGCTGCCAATATGGCTGCTAATCGTTTTTTCATATTTTTCACGCTCCTTTTTCTTTTTCACTGCATTTTGAATCAATTGGAAACCGTATCTCTGCCAAAGTCTTTCTATATTTATTTCGCCTCCTTCCCCTTGTTTTCCTTTCAATATCATTTATATTGGAAAAGCATTTACACTGCAAGCAAAAGATTATTTCTGCACTGCCTGCACGCAAAGACGCTGATCGCCCACATCTTCCACACAGGTGATCAATGTCAGACGGTTGTCACTGGTGTACTGAAGTTTTGACCAGTCCGTATCGGAAATCTTTGTAATGGATTTTACCACATAGGTTCTTGTGCCAAGTTTTGTGGTATAGGTCATTTCATCGCCAATATCCAGTTTTTTCAGTTTTCCAAAGTAGTCATTGGTACCTCTGTTATGTCCTACCAAACCGATATTTCCATTCCAGCAGGAAGTGGAAGCCAAATGTCCCACACCTTTTTTCATCGCTGTGAATGTATCGCCGTCATAGGCGGTTACAGTCAGCCCAATTTCTGGAATCTTCAATATGCCAATGCTTCCATCGCTGTTTCGCACCTGCTCAATGGTTGTTAAGGGATACTGCAGAACTTCGTCATATACCTGTTCCGGAATCTCATTTGTCACATAGCCGTCTGAGGAAATATTCGCTGTATAGCTTCCACTAGTACCACCACCATAGGCTGCACCTGAAATCAGGCTGCTTGGACTTTGGGTATACGTATTGATTGGCGCATTCACTGGTGCATATGTGGTATTGTTAATGGATGGCGCACTTGGTTCCACTACATTGGCACCATACTCTGAATCATAAACTGTCTGCGGTGATACATCATAAATATCCCTGAGATAATCCGGTATCTCCCCTTGGATGTTGATATTGGATTTTCCCACAATAACAAACTCCTCTTGATTCTCTGTTTTGTAATTGTAATTTAAATCCGAGTCAAGAGCATAAGCTGGAACACAGAAAAAAACTCCGCAAATCATAGGGAAAACCATTGCTGTTTTTATAATGCTTGGGACAGAAATTTTAAACTTTTTCACTCTATTCCGCATCCAACACACCTCCCAAATCCAGTTCAAATCGATATTCTCCTTTTTTCTCATTGACTCTGTGCTTGACTGTCATGTCTTTATAGGTCACACTGATGTTCCTGCCGAAAAGCGCCTTTGTTATTTTCTTGTCCAGCACAAACTGGAATACATTGCTTTGAATCAAGTCCTCAAACTCATTCAAATCAATCACAGGCTGTTTTGGATTGACATTTTGTCTTCCGATGCAGATATACTCTTTGTCAATGAGATTATACACATCAGCCCCTTGCCTGTTTTTCAGATAAAGCAACAGCATGGCAATGGCACAGCCCAAAAGCAGTACCGCAATCATGCCTGTTACTGCTTTTAATACTGGCGGCATTCCATTTTCCATCAGTTTTCCTGCGTAAGTAATGGTAAAGGTTGCCGTATCTGCCGTTGTCTTTGTTACATTGCCTTTGTACCTTGCTGTGGATACATAGCCCGTAGGCACCTGCGAGCTGAATGTTTTTGAATAAGTAGCTACTGCCTTATACTCTGTGGGTACCAAAGTATCTCCGGCAAGGGATGTTCCCATAACGGTCCAGCTGACATTGGTCAAGGGCAATGTATATCCATCTTTTACTGTTGACTGGGCAACATAAGAAGGATCAGCATACATCAAGCCTGGATATTCCTTTGTGGCAGATACCGTATAGTTCTTGGTGGTATAGCCTGCCACCTCTGTAACGATACTGCCGGTATCCAGTGTCAATGTTCCTTGATATCCGTCTTTATCATAAGGTTTTGTTGCTGGAAAGAGTTTGATGACATCTTCCAGATTTTTGGAACCGCCTTCTGCCTTAGCGTCTTCTGTGACTTCTTTTGTGTCCTTATTCTCATTGAGCTGTTTATCCGCAGCGATATAGCTGAACAGGAAATCTTCCAATACAAAGTCTTCTTCCACCAGCTGCTCCTGTGGTGTATCTGCTGGCAGATCATAAACCTTGACCAGATATTCCACACCGTCTATGTTTTTCCTTTCCACGGAGATTGGCACAGGCAATGTGTTTTCAGTTGCATTTTCCTCTTGTATCGGCGTTTCTACGCTCACTGGAGCAGCTACAGCCGATACAGGCAGAAGCAGTGATACTGCCGCAATCAGACATAAGATTGCTTTTTTCATACGGATTCCCTCCTTTCTTCTAATTCTTTTCTTTTCTCCTCAAGTACCATGCGTTCTATGGTCAGGTCATCGGGGAGAACATGAAAATCAGCAAAAAGTTCTGTTTTTTTCCTCTGGCAGTCATCAGAAAAATCCTTTGTTTTCTGATACTGCCTCAATGCTTTTTCAATGTCCATGCTTGTCACCCCTTTTCAAAACAAAAAGCGAAGGACTTCGTCCAATACTTCATCCAAGGACTTTCCTTCGCTTAACAACTGCTTGATTCTGTTTTTGATCTGATCTCGTTCTTTTTCCGCATCCTCCTTTTCTTTTTGGAAATCTGCCTGCAGCACCTCCACAGGATTCTCCGCAGTCACTTCCGCCTTATTGATTAAAATGATCCCGCCCCTTCCGGTTATCTGCACTGGTCAGTATTTTTGCTCCGCAAAAACGGCTTCGCCGCCGGACTTCTTCCCGGTACACCATCATCCTCATGGATTCCAACGAATCTTCTAAGTGCCACAGGCAGATAAATCAACCCCTTCGCACTGACGGTTTTAAAACAATTGATTGTCATATCCATACCTCCTTCATTCAATAAAAACTCCAAAATAGAATCCTTTTTTCAAAGCAGTGTCAGCTGTTTTGGCTGACTGTTTAATCTCAGATTTGGATCGTAGTTTGTAATCACAAGTTCTTTGAACATACCCCCTGGTGTATATTTCTGTGCTATGCTGTTGAGCCGTTCAAAAGGCGTGATATAAAAATCTTTATACAGCTCACGAATAAACTCGCAGTCATTGTATGAAAGCATAAAAAATCCTTCTATCTTCCCCAGCACTTCACGGAGCAGATAATGCAGTTCCAATGTAAACAATTCCTCATACTGCTTTTCTGTCCCAAAGTATGGTGGATCAAGATAAAAGAAAGTCATTGGACTGTCATACAAAGCGATGATGACCTCAAAACTTTTATTCTGTATGATCACGCCTTTGCCCGGATTTCCGCCAGCCATCAAAATCTCACTATCACTCTTCACGCCGTTTTCATTCAGCCTGCGGTTGGCAAGCCATATGGTGCGGTATGTCTGGGCGATATTTACCGGCTGACCATTGAAGCTGTTTCCACCTGCCGCATAGCTGTAGCGAATCAGCTTATAAAATGTAGCTGCTCGCCTGACATTGCCCAGTTCAGCCTGTGTTGTGATCAGTTCTTTATACTCCCGAAAATCTATAGGGGAAAGATAAATCTTTGCCAGTGCCATTTCTTCTGTCTGATATGGCAGTGAAAAATCTTGCTTTCTATGCCAGTCCAGCATCAGATCAAACTCAGCTCTGCTGTTCAGCGGCAAAAAACCAAGCTCTTTTACAAAGCTCATGGGCTTATGTTTTACCACATGGAACATATTGGTCAAATTAGAATTGGCATCGTTATACACCTCGAACCTTTCCGGCTTTTTGGCGAAAAGAACCCAACCAGCACCACCGAATACTTCTACATATTTATCATAATGCGGTGGGAAACGTGCAATGAGGAACTCACGCATCAATCGTTTTCCACCAATCCATGGAATCATACTGTTTACCATATTTCATCGCCTCACTTCTATGAGCCTTTATCCATTTTTATCCCTTCCTTTCACAACTTCATTTCATAATCATCGCTTTGGTCATTTTCTTCGTTTGATTCTTGGCTGAATTGATTTACATTATCAGCAGAAGTATCTTCCACATACGCACCTTGAATAAGTTTCCCCTGATGTGTCTGCATATGTTCCCTGCCGATTTTTGCGTAATCCAGATATGGCAAAACTTCATCGGGAAATGAAACATCAAAAAGTTCATTTTCCACCAAAAACTCGCCTAACTGCCTTTCATTTTGGATGCCGTTTACCACACAGACTTCCGAAAGATGGTCCATCAGGTCGATCATTTCTTTTACTGTTCTCGGCTCTTTTAATGGAAGCGTCAAGCCATATACACGCTGCATTTCCTCCGGCAGCTTATCAAACCTGCAGAATAGCTCGTTGAGCTGAAATACATCCATTTCTTCTTTTGGCAGTTTTTCAAGTATTTCTCCTATGGTATATGTTTTTTCATTTTCGCAATAAACTCCATAAACCGTATGCCCACAGCTTTCAGGTAATTTATTGTCTACAAAAAAACCTTTCAAACCAATTCTGCCGCACGGGAAATAGACGGTCATATACCTTTCTCTGTCTTCCACGTTTTTTCTTTTAAATTCCGCATAACCAAGAGCTTTATCTCTTTCTTCCTCGCTTAAGTTCGGCGGATAGCAGCTGTACCAGTTTTCTGTATATTGCCAGAAATAACTAATATCCTGATAGTGCTGATATATGATTCGATTTTTCGGCTCTTTGGCTGCAATATGCTCTAATCGTTTCCAAAACCTGTCTTCTGCTTGTGGTCCGCCGCCATGCTCTGCTAAATCCTTGATGCTTTCCTGCAGTGCTTGTTCCACATCTTTTCTTAACTGATTTTGCTGTTTCTTATCTGGAAGCTGTATGCCTTCCACAATTCTTTTCTGCATTTGCTTTATTACTTCATTCAACGGCTACACCTCCTTTGCAATTTTTTCTGCCTGCATCAAATCTCGTAAATGGCTTCTTCGAGGCTTTTGGGCTGCTTATCCTTTAATTTTTCTCGATAAAGCATCAATTCATCTTCTGGCAATGCGGAAAGAAGACCGGCAAAAACATTCAGCTCAAAGATATTTGCTTTGCTGATTTCCAAAGAACACAAAAACTCCTGTGCTTCTTCCACATCACACTCCACATCTGAAATCTCGCAGTCATCTAATGATTCCATTTCTGCCTTCTGAAGCGCAATCCAGATTTCATTTTCTTCTACTGGAAGCACCAATCTGACACAAATATCTTTTTCCTCTTTTACCAACTTTTCACTTGCCACATACAAACGAATCATATAAAATTCCTCCTTAAATAAGTAATAAAAAAACAGACCATCTGTCTGTTCTCAGCTTTGAATATGCTGTTGTGCTTGATCTTCAAAAACTTCTTCTGTCAGAATCATATATTCCTCTGGAACATTCACTCCGTCATAATAACCATATCTTTCCTGCTCCTTGTGACTATCACAGATACAACCATTCTCATCGACTTGCATCATGCCAGCGTCTTTCGAATGTTTCATGGTATAAAGATAAAGCTGTCCCACCTTGTTATAGTCCACAAATGATTTCATATCTTCTGGAATCACAAAAAGATTGTTCTTTACAAGGTGTTCTCCCAATTCCTGATTGTTTCGAATTGCAGGATCATAAGATACTTTGTCGAAACCATAAGATAGATTGATCATGTCAGCAGCACTTTGAGGCTGATGCATTTCCAATAAATCACAATACAGCTCATCCTGGTCTTCCTCAAACAATTCCTCAAGTCTTGCTGCCAGATAGTTCAGCTCATTCAGATCAGCTTTGTCCCATTCCTGATACTCTCCACAGCTCCATGCGTAGAGCTCATGGATTCTGAAATCACCGATCAGAAGATCAGCCATATCCTTGACGCCAGCTGCTTCCAGATATCGTTTCATAGTTTCTGCATCTGCAGGAAGTCTGAGAGAAACATCTACCTCATTTTTCTTTTCAAAAAGTTGTTTACTGCAAAAAGTCACTTGAATCATATTTTTTCTCCTTTCAAATGATATACTCTGTTATTTTTTCTTCTAATTTTATAACTGCATATCCAAATCAGTTTCTTCTATTTCATCGGCATCACCACCTTTCATGCTTCCTTCTGCTTCTTGGGTAAGCTGTTGTTCTCGAATACTGTTGGCAAATAAATCCAACAAGCCGCTGTGGGTATAGATCGTATATTCCGGTTTGGGGTTGTCTTCGCCTTGGTTCATTTGGCTCTGCAATGCCCAGGTCTTATTCTCTTTGCTGATCCTTCCATCGTTAAGCTTTTGCTGGATGTTATAAGCAACAACATATTTGACTCGCTCCATGCCATAGATTTCGATAAGTTCTTTCTCAAAGCCTGTTTGGTAATGAAAACCATCGAAATGACTGTTGATGGCTTTTCCGATGTCTTCGGCACACTGTGCATTGGCTTTATGGGATGCTTTTTCCATATGGATTACCTCCCGTAAATCTGATCAGATCGTCTGTGATACTTTACTTTTTTATGAGGCTGGACTCTGCTCTCCGGCGGAAGTTTTTTCGCTGGTCGCTGTTTATTCTTCTGGGGATACTTTCTTTTCATTTCCTTCTCCTTTCTGACATAAAAAAAGAACATGAATGTTCATGTTCTCGCCATCACGTTTTTATAACTGTGGTTCTTCCATATTTTCTTCCAAAGCTTCTGATAACTGAAGCAAGTGATCTGGTTCCACAATCACCTCCCACTCATTTCTTCCTTTAAATAACGCTAAAATATGTTCCTTTGAAATTTCCGCCTCATAAACAGTACCGTTTTCTCCAAATCGATTGGCAAACCATTGGGCAACCTTTTGATCCAGTGTCCAGGACAAGGCTTTGACCTTGCCTGCATTATATGAGGTCACGCCTCGATAAACCGATACTGTTTCCGGCAGGCTTCGCAGTGTTTCTATTTCATCTTCTGTCATCATCTCCTCCTGTTTTGATTTACGGAACAGATCCAGCAGTTCTTTCTGCTTGAAGTTGGGATCAAGATTAGGTGCTTCTGTCCGAATCCAGATGTCTGCAAGCATTTTGGAAAAATCCTCTCTGGACAAGTATGATTCCGTATATTTTAAAAAAGCAAGCAGATAAGATTTTGTCATGAGGTGGTATACCCCAAACACATCTTCCGCAGTATCAATCTGCTTTTCCACTTGTTCTTTCCATAGGGTAAATGCCTTTGTATCTTCCATAATATTGGCAAAAGCAATTTCGCCGTCAGTCTGCGACACACAAACCATCGCTGAATCCGTGAACGGATGCTTGATGACCAACGGCGAAAACTTTGTTTCTTCTATATTCATGTGCAGGAATACTTTGGCGGTATCTTTGATTCCTCTTAAATCTGTTATTTTTCGCATTTTCTCACCTTACCACAATGCCACATTTCTTTCTTTTTTGATTTGTTCAACCAAAGCATCGAATCCTCCTGCTTCTTCAGCATATTTTGTAAAAACACACTCCACCATTTCTCTCGAAAATCCAAGTTCTTCATAAAGCAAAAGCAGATCCTCTGGTAATCTGCCAAGCACACTTGTTGGCTTTATAATGATGCATCCCTTTTGAAGAATGATATCTACCAATTCATTAGGATTGATCTCTGCATTCTCCAGCATTTCATCTGTGATTTCAATAGGATCACCTGGGGTTCTAAAAATAAACTTTTTTTCGATTGGTTCCATCTTCATATTTTTCATAACTGCAACTCCTCCTTTTTCATTCAAATGTGTAAAATTCAATTACTGCCGTTTCTTCTATTTCTTCTTTTGTAAACTCCTGTGGTTCATAAAAAATTTTTGTGTATGTGTCCAACTCCTCCTCACTCAATGATGTCAGGTTTCCTCCCTCGTCACTGCCGCAAACAAAAAAATCGCCAACGATGATATCGCTGCCAATTCTCCTGTTGCCTTCTAAGCCAATCAATTTCCCCTCATCATTTAATAGGATACATACATTGTCATCTAATCCTAAGATGTCAATATATCCTCCAACTGCTTCTTGCATAGCTTCCAATGTATTTTTCAGCATATAGACTTCAGGATGTTCATGTGGCTTTACTTTTAATACTTTTATGACATCTTCCTTCATGGTTCTCACCTCCTTAAAAAATTTTTTAATTTTTTTCAAAAAAGGGTTGTAATTTTGAAAAACCCCATTTTGTCGAATCAAGGGAACAAAAAAAGGCAGTGTGATGTTTTTTCATCCACTGCCTTAATTCAAATATCTTTTCCATCGTTTAATATTCAGTTTGCTTATACAAATTTATTTTTTATACTTTTGCGACATTTTTCATCATAATTTTCACACTTTTCAAAAACTTTTTTAAATTTTTTTCAAAAAAGGGTTGTAATTTTGAAAATCGCTTTTTCGTTAAGTTCTGAAAACTGAAAAAGGCAGTGAGATTTTTTTTCATCTCACTGCCCGAAAATCGTTTTTTAACTCCAAAAACGCTATGTCATCTATAAAATTGGATTTTTTGGGGCTTTGAAAATCGCCCTCAAAAACCGCTGGAAGCCTTGATTTTACTGGCTTTGCGGCTATGTCATCTATTTTGATCACTCATCCCAGTTATGATATACATTCTGTACATCATCGTCATCATCCAGCATATCCAGTAATTTGTTCATTTTCTTAATATCTTCATCAGATTTCAATTCTGTATATGTCTGAGGAATCATTGTTACTTCTGCACTTGCCATAGGAATGCCTGCTGCTTCCAGTGCTTCACGTACTGCAGAGAAGTCATCGGGAGAAGTTGTAATTTCATAGCTGTCTTCTTCTGCAGCAAAGTCTTCTGCGCCTGCATCCAGAGCAGCCATCATCAGTTCCTCTTCATCCATTTCTACTTCTTCTTTATCAATGACGATCAGACCTTTCTGATCAAACATGAAAGATACACAGCCATTGGTACCCATGTTGCCGCCACCTTTTGTAAAGGCATTTCTAACATTAGCAGCTGCACGGTTTCTGTTATCTGTCAGCGCTTCTACGATAACTGCTACACCGCTGGGACCATAGCCTTCATATGTTACCAATTCGTATTCTACGCCTTCTTCGTTACCAGCTGCTTTTTTGATACTTCTTTCGATAGTATCATTGGGCATATTGTTAGATTTACATTTTGCGATTACATCACGCAGTTTGCCATTGACTGCGGGATCAGGACCACCAGCTTTTACTGCAACCTGAATTTCTCTACCCAACATGGTAAATACTTTGCCTTTTGCAGCGTCATTTTTTTCCTTTTTATGTTTAATATTCGCAAACTTAGAATGTCCAGACATTCATAACCCTCCTTGAATAAATTTCACCAAAATATTTTATCATTTTTTTCAGGAAAAAACAAGAAAAACCCCTAAATAACATACAAAAATGTCATCATCTATCGTTATCAAGTTTTTTTTCCTTATGTTTTTCATTATTTTCTTTTTCATCTAAAAATAATGATTCGATTTTCTGCATGAATTCAACTGCCAGTGCTGAATGATACGTATCCTTTCTATAGACCCAACCAATTTCAAAATCAAATGGCGCATCTTTAATAGGCAAAACCTGTGCATACGAAAAGAATGGAACATTTTTGTAAGCTGGTGTACAATTTACAACACAGGCATAAGCATTTTTATTTTGGATAAACTCATGAGCAGTTGTTCTGTCATTTACCTCAATCAATGTTTTTGCTCCCATAACTGTGCGCATTTTTTTATTCACAACATCCAAAATAGGAAATTTTTCAGCAATAATCGTTAAAGGGAATTCATGCAATTCTTTGATGCTTATTTCCTTTTGATCTCTTTCAACCTGATGATGAACAGAAAACATCGCTGCTGGTTTACTGCTATAAATCGGTTCATAAATAATATCATCAATTTCCATTTTGGCAAGCCATTTTCTTTTATCAATGGTAGGTATTGAAATCAATCCTAGTTCCACAGAACGGTCATACACATCCATGAGAATTTCAGACACAGATGTCTGGTTATAACGAAAATTGACAGCTGAATTTTCGTAGCGTTCCATGAGATCCCGAAAAACCACTTGGGCAAACAGAAGATAAGAAACCGAAACAGAAAATGACAACGGAATTTGTGCTGAAGAAAAATCTTTCGCCGCATACTCTATCTGATCTGCATATTTCAACAATCCCTGCGCATTTTGGATAAATATTTTTCCAAACTCGGTCAGTTGGATTCCATTATAAGATCTGATAAATATTTTCTGCTGCAGCTCATGCTCCAGTGACTTCAAAGAATTACTAATATATGGCTGCGATAGGAATAAATTTTGCGCCGCTTTGTTAATGGAACCTGACTGATAAATGCTTAATACCTGCCGTATCTGTTCAATCTTCATCACTCCACCTCCCGTTATATTATAACATATTTTTATAACCCGTGCCAGTTTTACATATTACCTTTTTTACCCTTGTTTCACATATAATAAACTTATCCAATCGGTTGGTGGCAATGAAGGATTATTTCAGAAAGGGTGTGTGATTATGACATCTTGGATTCAGACAGACGATACTTTATACCTTTGGATGGTCGTTGTTCTGGTAACAGCCATAGCCATCACCATTGAGCAGAAATGGAAATGGGGCGCACGTATCAGCAGCTGTGTCATGTGTATTGCAGGCGGTATGATTCTGGCAAATTTAAAAATCATACCATTTACTTCCCCTGTTTATGACAGCATCGGAAATATATTATTATTACTTGCTATTCCTCTGCTGCTCTTCAAATCAGATATTCGAAAAATCTACAAATCCAGCGGTACCACATTTTTGATCTTTAATATCTGTGCAGTCAGTGCTTTTCTGGCATCTTGCCTGCTGCCTTTGATTTTCAGAAATGTAGACAATATCGCAAAATTCTCTGCTATGTACAGTGCTGCAGCCGTAGGCGGTACCGTTAATGCTGTTGCAGTTACACAGATTTTTGACGTACCTACAGACATGCTGAATGGTCTTGGATTGGTTGGTAATTTTACAGTTGGTAATTTTACAGTTGCTATGATTGTATTCTTTTTCGGACAATTTTGTCGTACACGCTTCTTCCGTACAAAATTCAATCATCCTCATATTGATGAATATGAACAAGAACTGGCAAAAGACGGCAATCCTGACGGAACAACAGAAGCAGCCATGTACTGGAAAAGTAAAGGCATTTCTTTGAAAGACATCGCTCAGGCAATGGCAATCACATTTGTTATTGTCAGTGTCAGTCAACTGATTTCCGGTGCCATCAATGCAAACAGCAGCAATTTTATCATCAAGCAGCTCTTTGGCAGCGTTTATCTGGTCATGACATTGCTGACTACCATCGTTGCAACGGTATTCCCCAAATTCATGTCCAATGTAAAAGGTTCTGATGAACTGTGGAACATCATGCTGCTTATGTGGTTTGTAACCATTGGCTGTTCTGCAAACCTTGTACAGATCATTCAATACGGCGGTCTGATTATCTGCGCATTCTGCATCGTATTCTCTGTCATGTGTCTGTTGGTATTCTCCATCGGCAAAATCTTTAAATTTGACTTGGAAGAAATGATGGTTGGCATTATTGCCTCCATTGGCGGTCCTCCTACTGCTGCTGCCCTTTCCATCAGCATGGGTTGGAAAAAAATGGTCATTCCCGGTGTACTGGTAGGTCTTTACGGCTACATCATCGGTAATTATATCGGCGTGCTTATCGGAAATATTTTCGGCGCTTAAACAATGAAAGAAAAGAGGTTTCAACATGTTAGATATTCTGATTCAAAACGGTTCTATCATTGATGGAACAGGAAAAAAAGCATATATAGGTGATATTGGTGTTTCAGGCGGAAAGATTACATTTCATACAGACAAAGAATCTGCCGCTCACATAATCAATGCTTCCGGTAAAATTGTCTGTCCTGGCTTCATTGATTTTCATTCCCATGGTGACATGGTGCTTGGTCAGGATTTCGCAAAATTATGCAAAGTTTCTCAAGGGATCACAACAGAAATCGCTGGTCAGTGCGGTTCTTCCATGTTTCCTGTAAGACCAGAAAAATTAGATTTATATCAAACACTGCTCTCTGTTGGAACAGCCACATATCCTGATGACATGCCAAACTGGACAACCTTTGCTCGCTATTTAGAATATGCCAAACAAGTTCCTCTTGCAGCAAACATTAAATTTTTGGTAGGTCACGGTTCTCTGCGCCTTGCAGTTATGGGATATGCATGCAGAAAGCCTACAAAGGAAGGACTGGAGCAAATGAAAACATTACTGCGAGAATGTATGGAAAATGGTGCCCTTGGCATGAGTTCCGGCTTGATCTATACACCAAGTGCTTATGCAGAAACAGAAGAACTCATTGAACTTGCGAAAGTGGTTGCAGAATATGATGGACTGTATGCTACACATATGCGCAATGAATCTTATGATGTAGTCAATTCTGTAAAAGAAGCCATTGAAATTGGCAGACAAAGTGGTGTACGCGTCAGCATTTCTCACCACAAAGTCTGTGGTAAGCCAAATTGGGGATTGTCTCAAGAAACACTGAAACTGGTAGAAGATGCTATTGCAGAAGGCATTCGCATCACTTTGGATCAATATCCATATACCGCTTCCATGACCCATTTGAATGCCTGTATCCCCCCTTGGTATTTCACCGAAGGCATTCCAGCAATGGCAGAAAAGCTGAAAGACCCAGATATTCGAAAAAAATTAAAAGCTGAAATTGAAGATCCAAAAACGCCTTTTGACAACTATGTTCAAAATTGTGGTGGATACGCAGGTGTTTTTATTTCCTCCTGCCCTGTAACCCATGAAGCAGAAGGCATGTTCCTGAGCGATTATGCGGCACAAAAAGGCATTGATCCTTTTGACGCCCTTTGTGACCTTCTGGTCATGAATGGCGGTGTGGGAACAGCCATTTACCATTGTATGTCTGAAGAAGACCTGAACCGGATATTCACCTTTCCCCATACTGTTGTAGGAACTGACGGCATTTGCCGTGCTATGGAAGAAAAAGCGCATCCCCGCTCTTTCGGTACGTTTGTCCGCGCTATTTGTCACTTCCATAAGGAAAAAAATCTCATGGCTCTGGAAGATGTTATCCGCAAAATGACTTCTCTGCCTGCCAGCCGTGCAATGCTTTCCAACAAAGGTATTCTGGCAGAAGGCTATGATGCCGACATCAATATTTTTGATCTGGAACAATTAGAAGATACTCCAAACTATGTACATTCTAATCAAGTATGCAAAGGTATGGAAACCGTCATTGTCAATGGGGTAGTGGTTTACGAAAACGGCAGCCTCACAGGGCAACACGGCGGAAAAATCCTACTGCATCATAACAAATAAAACGAAATAGCACATAACTTCCCATATTCGGATTACATATCCGAGATTCTCTCTCTGAAAAGCCCTTTATACTCCCCATAAAGGGCTTTTGACATTACGAAAAAGTCAGAATCTCCGCATGAAAACAAAGAAAGCTGAAATCCTTATGCTACAAAGGATTCCAGCTTTCTTATTTTTACAATAACTTTATCAGATATATTTTCTTCTGAAGAATGTTATCTTTAAGGGAAGCCTGCTTTTTTCATGCTGACTTCTTATTGACTTTACACTGCAAAAATAGATTCCTACCATCTGCTCTGTCATTGTTCCATAAGCTGCAATGTTTCATTCTGCCAAACACCAAAGACTTCATCCATCTTTTCCGCAACCTGTTTGCCTTTCATGATATCCAGCATCTTTTTTTCAAAAGCTTCAGACTGTTCCGATTCTACCAGCACGCAAAACTGCACCTGATCGGTATACTGGGTATCATGAAGCACATGACCATCCTGCAAAATTTCATACTGTACTTTTCCAGAATCTGTGTAATCCACCGTCACAAAATAACGGCTATACAGCACCAATTCCGCAATACCAGCTGCCAACAATCCTTCTTTTGCAGCTTTGCCATAAGCACGCACCAGACCGCCGGTTCCAAGAAGAGTACCGCCAAAATATCTGGTTACCACAATGGCAGTATCTTTCACGTCTTCCCCTTTCAGAACATTCAACACCGGCATACCCGCTGTGCCCTGTGGTTCACCATCGTCACTAAAACGCTGGATTTCATTTCTTTCACCAATCTGATAGGCAAAAACATTATGGGTTGCATCCCAATATTTCTTTTTCAATTCATCGATAAAACTTCTGGCTTCTTCCTCTGTTTTGACTGGGCGAACAGTCGCAATAAAACGGGATTTCTTTTCCACAATTTCCGCTTCCGCCTGTGCCAGAATGGTTTTATATTTTTTCAACATAAGCAATCACCTTGCTTTAGTATACCAAAAAGCTGCAATCCACTCAAGAAAGAAACCGCATAAAAGCCATATTTTTTGCGCAGAATAATGCTGACAAACGAAAAGGAGGTATACAAACATGGCTGGACAAAAATATCAGGATCTCGCAGATTTACTGCTGCACAACGAACGGGCAAAACATTTTTACAAAGGCTTACCTGACACTACACAAATCGCATTATCCAACAACAGCAGTTCCATCTGCTCCATGGAAGACCTGCGGAATTTTGTAAGTACCGTAGAACAGAAAAAGAAATAAGTTTTCCCTACAAAACAATAACCCCATGGAACAACAGTTTTCTGTCATTCCATGGGGTTTCTCTATTCTTTGGAGGTCATTGCAAAGAACAGATATTATTTTGCTGTAATGCTGTATTCGCCGTTTTCTACATCTACAACCAAAGTTGTGCCCTGATCAATATCACCAGCAATGATCTTCCGTGCCAGCAGTGTTTCGATGTCACGCTGTACCAGACGTTTCAAAGGTCTTGCACCAAAGGCAGGGTCATAACCAGTTTCTACGATATAATCTTTCGCACGTTCTGTCAGTTCACATTTCAGCTGTTTATCTGCCAGACGTTTGTTCAGATCTTTCATAATCAGGTCAATGATATGGGTGATGTTATCCTTTGTCAGAGGTTTGTAGAATACGATTTCATCCAGTCTGTTCAGGAATTCAGGACGGAAGGAATGATGCAGCAATTCTTCTACCTGATTTCTTGCTTCCTGTGTGATTTCGCCGTTGGCATCAATGCCTTCCAGCAGATAATTAGAGCCCAGGTTGCTTGTCAGGATGATAACGGTATTCTTGAAGTCAACGGTTCTGCCCTGAGAGTCTGTGATTCGACCATCATCCAATACCTGCAGCAGAATATTGAACACATCGGGATGTGCTTTTTCCACTTCATCGAACAGGATGACGGAATAAGGTTTTCTCCGAACGGCTTCTGTCAGCTGACCGCCTTCTTCATAACCTACATATCCAGGAGGTGCACCAATCAGACGAGACACACTGAATTTTTCCATATATTCAGTCATATCGATTCTGACCATATTCTTTTCATCATCAAACAGGCATTCTGCCAATGTTTTTGCCAGTTCTGTTTTACCAACACCTGTGGGACCTAAGAACATGAAGGAACCAATAGGTCTGTTCGGGCTCTGGATACCAGCACGGCTTCTCAGGATTGCTTCCGCAACTTTCTGAACGGCTTCATCCTGCCCTACCACTCTTTCGTGGAGGATATCTTCCAGATGCAGCAGTTTTTCACGTTCGCCTTCCATCAGTTTGGCTACAGGAATACCTGTCCAACGTTCGATGATACGAGCGATTTCTTCCTCGGTTACTTTATCACGCAGCAATGTGTTTTTGTTGCCGTTTTCTTCAGCTTCCCGTTCTTTTTCTTCCAGTTCTTTCTGGAGCTGAGGCAGTTTGCCGTATTTCAGCTCTGCGGCTTTATTCAGATCATATTTCCGTTCAGCTGCTTCGATTTCCGCATTGACATCTTCGATCTGTTCACGGAGTTTCTGAACAACACCAATGGCATCCTTTTCGTTTTCCCATTTTGCTTTCAAAGTTGCAAACTGGTCACGCATTTCTGCCAGTTCTTTCTGGATTTCTTCCAGATGTTCTTTGGACAGTTTATCATCCTCTTTTTTCAGTGCTGCTTCTTCGATTTCATGCTGAATGATTTTTCTCTGGATAACATCCAGTTCTGTAGGCATGGAATCCATTTCTGTACGAATCATAGCACAAGCTTCATCCACCAGGTCGATGGCTTTATCTGGCAGGAATCTGTCAGAGATATAACGGTTGGACAATGTTGCAGCCGCAATCATAGCCTGGTCCTGAATTTTTACACCATGATATACTTCATACCGTTCTTTCAGACCACGCAGAATTGCAATGGTATCTTCTACGGTAGGTTCGTTTACCATAACAGGCTGGAAACGACGTTCCAGAGCAGGATCTTTTTCGATATACTGTTTATATTCATTCAGTGTGGTTGCACCGATACAATGCAGTTCCCCTCTTGCCAGCATAGGTTTCAGCAGGTTACCTGCATCCATGGCGCCATCGGATTTCCCTGCACCAACAATGGTATGCAGTTCATCGATGAACAGAATGATTTTGCCTTCACTCTTTTTGACTTCATTCAAAACAGCTTTCAGACGTTCTTCAAATTCGCCTCTGAATTTTGCACCTGCAATGAGGGCACCCATATCCAGAGAGAAAATGGTCTTGTCTTTCAGGCTATTGGGAACATCTTCTTTCACAATACGCTGTGCCAGACCTTCTGCGATGGCTGTTTTACCAACACCGGGTTCACCAATCAGCACAGGGTTGTTTTTGGTTTTTCTGGACAGAATACGGATAACGTTACGGATTTCATCGTCACGACCGATCACAGGGTCCAGTTTTTTGCTTCTTGCTTTTTCCACCAGGTCAGTACCGTATTTCTTCAAAGCATCATAAGTTGCTTCAGGAGAATCACTGGTTACACGGGTGTTGCCACGTACGGTTGCCAGAATTTTCATAAAGCCTTCTTTTGTGATGTTATACTGACGGAAAATTTCTTTCAGCGCCGCATTAGGGCTGTTCACCATTGCCATGAAAATATGTTCTACGGATACATATTCATCTGTCATGTTTTCTGCAAGTTTTTCTGCTGCTGTCAGTGTTTTTTCCAAGTCAGAAGAAACATATGTCTGTCCGCCTGTTGCACGAGGCAGTTTTTTGACTTCGTTTTCTGCTGCCTGCAGCAAACCGTTTACATTCACATTCATTTTCTGCATCAGCTGGGGGATCAAACCTTCATCCTGCGTCAGCAATGTAACCAGCAGATGCTGTTGATTCATCTGGGGGTTACCGTATTCCACTGCCATAGATTGGGCGTTCTGAATGGCCTCCAGAGATTTCTGTGTAAATTTTTGTAAGTTCATAACCATTCCACCTTTCTCCATTTAGAATCTATTCAAAATTTAGGTTATTTCCTTTTGAATACGATATTATTATACATTGTTAGCACTCACTTGTAAAGAGTGCTAACAAAACTTTTTGCACAAACTTTCCGAAAAATATCAATATTTATTATGCATTTTTCCATTATTTGCACAAACATAGCGGACTTTTCTGGCTTTCTCCCTCTTTGATTCACCTCCCAGCCGCAAATTTCCAAAATAAAAAAACTGCTGACATTCCACATATAAATGAGTGTCAACAGTTTTTTGATATTTATGTAGATTCTCCTTTGATTGCCTCTAACTTACCGGAAATTTCTTGAAAAGCTTTCTGAAATGGTGGTGCATCATATATCTGTTTTGCTTTTTCCAGTAAATCTTCTGCTTCCTGATAATCTTTTTTCATGATGGTCATCAATGTGTCAAGGATCGCAATATTGGCGCCATAGCTTTTCCCTCCCCGAAACTTCTGAAGGAGCTGCGTATTTGCCTGATATAACGCAGTTGCTTTTTCATATTGATTGGTTTCAAAATAACAAATGAAAAGGTTGATACAATAAACCACATTCACAACAGCACCTTTTCTTTGTTTTTCGGACAGACCTTCCAGTATTTCAACGGCTTCCTTAAATCGTTTTTGTTCCATATATCCCGCTGTCAGATTTAAGCGCAGGGTATTCTGTAAGTATCGTCCTTTCGCCGTTTTCAGCAATGCCTGCATTCCTTCAATGTACGCCTGCGGTTTCTCCTCAAGCAGTTGTTCCGACAGGACTCTTACCTTTTTAAAATAATATCGGTTATACAATATATTAAATAACACAGCGCCGATTACAATAACAATCGCGGCAATGTAATAGCCACGCATGAATACATCCTCATCAATATGAAATGATTTTTGAATGAGTAATGCGACGATGCCGATACAAACACCAATGATAAAAATCTTCATAATGCGCTTCATTCGCGTTCCCCCTTATTTCTCTATGCCCTTTTATTTTTGAATCTTACCATAAAGGTCCAAAAGAATCTATTTCAAAATTCTTAATTATAGAAAAAACCAAAACGATAAAAGGTTCTTCTGCAATATTTGATTACAGTAGAACCTTCTTATCTTTTATCAAATCCAATTATATAATTCGAATCATCACAAAATCCCCATCTGCTTTTACTTCCACTTGATAGTCTGTATTGCGTTTCAATTCTTCTAGGGAAGCACTCTCTCCCGGCTCAAGGGTCTGCTCATCTATGACGATATTCCCATCTGTATCTTTAATTCTGAAAGTAACTGCCGATGTACTGTCAATGTGGACGACCATCTTCTTTTTGCAGATCAGATGGTCATAGTTCAAATATTCCTCTCCATTAAAATCAACTGGTTTCCACGCATCTTCTGTATGAATATCACGTAATACAACCATGTTATCTTCCGTGAAAAAATCATATACCTCCCCCACATTCGTATATACCATATAACCTGATATGATAACAGCAATGGTTACAAAAACTGCCACAACCGCAGTCAATATTCTCTTGATTTTTAGCTGATGCTTCAGTTCTTTTAATATTTTTTCATTTTCTTCCTGAATTTTAGGCGCAGACGGAAAAACAAAGTCCTGACGCATGATTTTAAAATGCTTTTTACAATTCTCACAAGTCTGCAAATGCATCTCAACGACCTGTGTCGTTTCTTCGCTCAGAATTCCTTCTATATATAACGGCAATAAATCCTTCGCAATACTACAACCGATTTTTTCCATTCTCTATCCCCTCCATATATTCGATAATCTCTTTTTTCGCACGATAAAATGTCACACGCGCCCAATTGGGTGTTTTTCCAAATAACGCAGCAATCTGTTCAAAAGGAAGCTCCCCGAATACACGCAAAGTAAATACCTCTTTATATGGTTCTCTCATATGATGAAGAAACTGGTGAACAAGCAGCGCACTCTCCTCATCTACGATTTTACTGGTAAAAGATGTCTGATTGACAAGAGGCATCTATTCTATCTCTTCTGCAACATATATTTTCTGGCGTTTACAATGGGTATAGTATGTATTCCTTGCAATGGTAAACAGCCAGGCGCGTATATCTTTTCTGCCATCAAAAGTATCAATTGCTTTCAGTGCTTTTGTAAAAGTTTCCTGCGTGATTTCTTCTGCCAAATCCTCGCTGGCCGATATACTTCGTAAAAATAGAAAAACATCTTTGAAATATCGTTGATATACACTTTCAAAGTCCACCCATTTTCACCACCTTTCACTATAATAACAATCGAAGCTTGAAAACATTACAAGTTTTTTGAAAAAAGTCTCAAACAAAACGGTAGGAAATTCGGCTGTAAGAACACACCAAATTTTCTACCGTTTTAGAATTCTATAAAAAAGCTTTTTCATGGTATCTGTATACAAGGAATCGGACACAGAAATTTTTTTTAAAAAACTACCATTCCTCCCATGATTTAAGGAATATATTTTTTAATCAGTCGATATGCTGTTGGCTGGCTGACACCTAAAGCCTGCGCAACCTTCACGCTGTTTTGATATTTCTGATAGGCTTCCTGCACCATTTTGCGCTCCACATCTTCTAATGCTTCCCGCAGACTTTTCTTTTCAGAAGTTATATCCTGTTTTTCTTCATATTTATTTTCCCCAATATCAAAAATCATTTTGGGTAAATTTTCCGCTTTGATTTCTTTGCCGTTTGTCAGCACCACTACTTTTTCCATGACATGAGATAATTCGCGTACGTTGCCAGACCATTTATAGCGGAGCAGAATTTCCATGGCATCTTCAGAAAGGGTGTGATTTCGGAAATGACATTCATTATATTTGTCCAAATAATGCCGAATCAGGACTTCAATATCATTTTTTCTCTCACGCAAAGGCGGAATGGAAACTTCAAAAATATTGAGCCGATAATACAAGTCTTCCCGAAATGTTTTGGCTTTTACCATATCAGCCAGATTTCGATTGGTTGCCGCAATGATTTTCACATCCACCTTCTGCTTCTTTTCGCTTCCCAGTGCCATAAATTCCTGATCCTGAATAAAATGAAGCAGTTTTCCCTGCAAATCATAAGGAATTTCCGATATTTCATCCAGAAACAGCGTTCCGCCATCTGCGATTTCCACAATTCCCTTTTTGCCCGCAGTATTTGCGCCGGAAAACGCCCCTTTCTTATATCCAAATAATTCCGATTCAATGAGGTTTGGATTCATGCAGGCGCAATTGACAGCAACAAAAGGTTTCTGTTTGCGGATACTTTGCTGATGCATATATTTTGCCAGAAATGTTTTGCCTGTTCCCGTTTCCCCCAGAATCAGACATGGATTTTTGACATTTTTGATTTTTTCAATGGTTTCCATAACGCTTTTCATATTCTCACTGGCATACAAAAAGCTTTCTTCCCGGAGTTCTGTTCCATCTGTAATTTCCAGAAAAGCTTCTTCCGCTTTGCCCATTTTGTTGTAATTATAAATATCATTGACATTTTGGGCTACATACTTGATATTCCCCTGCTCATCGAATATAGGAACAGAGATGGTGATGATGTCCAGTCCCAGATTCGTGATCTGCCTTTTTACGACCATCTTCTTTTTTTCGTATACTTCAGGTAATGTGGAATTGCCCCAGTAAATTTCATCCAATTGTGAAAAATGCGTCCCAATCAGTTCCTCTGCTGTTTTTCCATAATGTCTTTCAGCCGCTTTATTTACAAAAACCAAATGGTAGTCATTGTCGTATACCATAATTTCATCATGAAGATTTTCGATGATTTGCCATAAATCCTCTGTTGCAACGGGATATTGATTTTGTTTTTTCATGGTTTCTCACTCCTGAAAATTCTACTGGGGGTTGCGTGCATATCATATTTGCTATCATATCTTTTTTTCATTCATTTTGCAGCATCCAATGATATACAAAAATTCCCCTGCCGCAAAGACAGGGGAACAGCTTTTATTCTTCCGGTTTACCCATTTTGATGATTTCTTCTTTCGATTTTGAACCAAAATCTCTCACCATTTCGCGCAGGAAACCATGATAAATGATAAACAGAATGATAATCAAAGGCAAACCTGTCGCAAGCACAATGGCTTTAATGGTATTGATGTCGGTACCCGCATAAGCAATGGCAATGGGAATTGCTACCAACAACAGGCACCATACAAATTTCAATTTCTTATTGGGTTCTTCCCCATTTTTCAGCACTCTGGTGATGGTAGAGGACAATGTGAAAGAGGTTGCATCCAAAGTTGTTGCTAAGAACAGAATGATAACAACAAGATACAGAACCATCGCTACTTTGGAGAACGGCAGCGCATTGATGGTAGCCGTTGCAATCATTTCAGATTGACCATTTGCCAGCATAGCAGGTACATCCAGAATGCCGTCCATACGCAATCCCTGCTGGAATGCTGTTACGATGCCAAAGAACAGGAACAAGCCTGCGGTACCTGTAATCAGCATATTGATGATGATTTCTCTGGCAGTTCTGCCTTTGGAAATCTTTGCAACAAACAAACCTGTGAATGGTCCAAATACCAGCCAATATACAAAATAAAATACGGTCCAGTCCTGGGGATAGCCGCTTCTAGCCACGGGATCTGTCCAAAGGGTCATTCTGACAAATTCTGTTGAGAGAATACCTAGGGAGTTCACCAAAGAATCCAGAATAAACTGTGTATTGCCTGCGATAAAAATGAAAATCAAAAGTGCAATACAGAAATAAACATTCCAGTCACTGATTTTTCGCATGCCTTTTTCAATCCCTACCAGAGAGGAAATGGAATACAGAACGGCTGTGCCAATCAATACCATTACCATCAAAGTAAAGGATGTGGAAATACCAATCAAATCTGCAATGGCAGCTGCAATGGTAGATGCAGAGGAACCGGCAGAAATACAAATAGAACCAACGGCTGCAAAGATGAAAATAAAGTTTACAATTTTACCAAACCATCCGTTTACCGCTTTTTCTCCCAGAGAATATTTGCATAAAGCACCGAAACGCAGTTCATTATCTTTCTTAATGTAATAATGATAAGCGAAAGGCAGTACAAAAATACACAGCAATGCCCAAGCTGCCGGACCCCAGTCAAAAATCGCATAAGTCAAGGACAATTCATAAGCATATGCTTCGGAAATGGGCGCACCAGCTAAGGCAGGTGCAGCATTAAAATGATATCCCCATTCCAAAAATGCCCAGTAAACAGTTCCTGCACCCAGACCTGTAAAAAACATCATAGCTACCCAGCTCATGGTTTTAAACTCCGGTTTGCAGTTGCCAAAACGAATATTTCCGTATTTGGAAAAAGCCAGTGCTACCAGAAAAATCAATACAATGACAGTAAAGAACTGCATCACAGAGCCAAATGTATATGTCAACGCATGCATAACCTGCGCACCAATTGCCTTTCTAGCTTCTGGATACAAAGTCATGCCAATCATCAAAGCAAGAATGATCACAATGCTGACGATCATCAATCCGACTTCATATTTCTCATTGAGTTTTTTCTTTTCATTCATACAATCTCCCCCTTATCTATCAGATTACCTTTGCTTCTTTTAACGCACTGATTTTTTCTTCCGTATAACCCAACTGTTGTAAAATCGAATTGGTATGTTCACCTAATATCGGAGAAGGAATATTTGTAACAGGCTTGTTTTCTGACAAATGGATAGGATTCCCCACCAGTTTTACAGGACCCATGACAGGATCTTCCACTTCAATGACCATATCTCTCGCCAGCAATTGGGGGTTTTCTAAAGATTCTGCAATGCCCATAACAGAGGAGACCGCGATGGAAGAACCATCAAATAAAGCTTCCGCTTCTTTGGATGTGTAATCTTTCAATTTTTCTTCAATCAAAATTTTCAATTCTGCCTGGTTGTCCAAACGCTGTGCATTGGTTGCATATTCTTCTGTATCAGGCAATCCTAAGATACTGCAGAATGTTTTCCACTGACTGTCGTCTTTCACAGTAATGGCAATATAGTCGTCTTTTGTTTGATAAACATCGCTTGGAGCCACGTAATGACTAGCGTTTCCGGAACGGCTGATGACCTTGCCATTGTTGGCATATTCTAAAACGGGATATTCCAAAAGTCCAAACAGCGCCCCCAGCATCGTAACATCAATCTGTTGACCTTTTCCTGTTTTCTGTCTATGGTGGAAAGCGATCATCAATCCCAGTAACAACAGCAATCCTGTATAACTGTCACCGATTGCCGGTCCAATTTTTGTAGGGCCTTTATCAGCAAATCCGTTCACATCCATAATACCGCTCATAGCTTGGATAACATTGTCATATGCCGGATATTTAGATAATTCACCTTTTGTTCCGAAGCCGGAAATAGTAGCGTAGATAATATCTGGTTTTACCTGTTTCATCTGCTCGTAGCCTACACCATATTTTTCCAAGGTACCTGCTTTGAAATTGGAACAGACAATGTCCGCATCTTTAATCAAATCATAGATGATTTTCTGTCCCTCTTTGCTTTTGATGTCCATTGTAATGCTTTTTTTGCCTCTGTTAAATGAAGCATAGTAAGCACTATAATCATTTTTAAATGGTCCCCATGTTCTTGCCTGATCTCCGCCGTCAACACGCTCAATTTTAATGACTTCCGCACCATAATCCGCTAAAAATAATGAGCAGAAAGGACCGGCATATGCATGTGTGAAGTCAACCACTTTTACTCCGTCTAAAAATCCCATATGATACAACTCCTTTTAGATTACTTTTTTGCCTTGCAGTGTGTGAATATCTTTTTCTGTTATACCGAGCATTTCCATACAAGCATTGGTATCTTTTCCAAGAGCCGGTGCGTCGGCAAATGATTTTGCTTTGGTATCGCCCAATACAAAAGGAATGGAAGGATAACGAAGCGTACCATATTTTTCGCTGTTCACAGAAACCATATATCCGTTTTCCAATGTGTTTGGCAAGTCTGTAATTTCAGGGATTGTCAATACCGCACAGCACGGAATGCCTTGTGTTCTGCATTTATTTTCTACTTCTGTTTTTGTATAAACAGACAGCCGCTTTGCAGGAATGGGACGAAGAGTATTCATATAATCTGTTCTTCTTCCTTCATTATCAATAAATCTTGGATCTTCTTTTAAATCACCTAAATCCAATACATCACAGAATTTTTCCCATTGGTTCTGTGTTGCGACGCCCACCGCCACATAACCATCGGATGTTTCAAATGTGTCATAAGGCGCACAAGAAGGATCAAAATTCCCTTTTCTCTTATGCACTTCTCCTACAGTAGAATAAGCCGCCGGTGCAGCCTCAATGCAGGAATAAATAGAATCCAGTAATGCGATATCTACTTTCTGACCAATGCCTCTGATGTTCCGATCAATGAGCGCCATGACAATGCCTGTGGCAAAATATGCAGCACTGTAATGTTCCGCAATGGATGGTGCAGATTGAACAGGATATTCGTTATGAACACCAGTCATATCCATGGCAACACCTTTTGCCTGGGCTGTAAGAGAGCTGGCAGGCTTATTCTTATAAGGTCCTGTTTCTCCATAATAAGAATAGGAAGCATAAATAATATCGGGTTTCATTGCTTTCAAATCCTCATAACCAAGCCCTAATGACTCCATATAGCCCGCTTCTGCACCTACACAAATGACATCATAGAAAGGAAGCAACTTTTTCAAAATTTCCGCTCCTTCTGCTGTAGCAATATCCAGTATGATACTCTTTTTCCCACTATTCAGGTAATTGAAATACAGACTATCGCCATTTTTGACAGGCTCCCAGCTCCTTACTTTGTCCCCACCATTTGGTCGTTCCACCTTTGTTACTTCCGCGCCATAAGATGAAAGATACAACGTTGCTAAACTGATGGTTAGCTTTTCGGATAAATCCAAAATTTTGATGTTTTCTAGTGCATTCATGGTCACAACTCCTTTTGATTTCTTTGACCATATATAAAGCAAAATCTGTGCCAAATCCAGAAATGCCAAAAATGCGGAAAAAATGCACATAAAAAAACAAGATTATTCAAATTCGAATAATCTTGTTTTTGATTGCTATTCTATTCAGAATAATTTATTTATAATAGAATAATTTTGTTTCAGTAATCTTTTCAAATGCCTTGGATATTCCTCCTAGAAAAAATAGATATAAAAAGGTTGAAACGTGACGCGAATCCGCGACCTCTGGTCGCGGATAAGGACTGATAGATATTTTATTTGTTATAGATCTATTTATTTCTGTTCATATTACATGTCATCATATCGATTTATGCTCACTTGGTCATGGTCACTTAATCTTTTTAAATAGAGAATTCGATTCAATGTGGTCTTATTTGATAAACATTATTGCTGGCTCTATCCGAACTTTCTCTATCAAATTTATCTAGGTCATCCCATCAGAGTTTTGCTTGAGATGATAATTAGATAACTGAAGAGTCTTATAGTGTAATTTTATCAAAATTTCCACAAAAACTTCATTTTGTCTAATCCCATATTACTTGCTCATATAGTCAAGCATTTGCTCATTCAATTTTTTCTTTACCACTGGCCACTCCGGAAAAAAGGTGTCCATATACTTCTTGAATTGCTCGTTGTGATTCCGCTCCAAAAGATGCACCAACTCATGAGTTACGACATAAGTGAGACACTCTGGAGTTTTCTTTGCAAGTTGAAGATTAATCCAAATTCTTTTGCAGTCTATATTACACGTTCCCCATTTTGTGCGCATATTTTTGACCTTCCACTCAGATGCATGAACGCCTACAATCTGTTCACATTTTTGAATTACTTCAGGCAACTTTCTTTTGAGTTGCTCCCGATACCAATTATTCAAAACACGTTCACGCTGCTCCGGTGTACTTTCAGATCGCACCTGTAAAATCAAATGCCCACCTATAAGGGATACTTTGTTCCGGATATTTGAGTATTGTACATCCAAACGGTAGCGCCTTCCCCAAACGTAGTAGCTCTCTCCAGTAACGTATTGTCGCTTTGTTTGACGTGCCTGTGCTTCGAAGCTCTCGCATTGCTTTTTAATCCAGGAAATTCTGGATACTGCAAACATTCGAATCGCATCATCTCCGGCAGAGTATGGTACAGTAATTTGGACTTTTCCATCTGGTGGTAGAACACGTATATACATATTTTTGATGTTCTTTTTTGTGACAGCAATACTTATATTGCCAATTTTCAGCTCATCCACTAAAACTCACTCTGCTCCTTTACCAACTTAAGCAACTGGTCAGCTTCCTGATCATCTTTTACGACAGCACGAATTGCACGCCAGATTTTACGCTCTTTAATTTTGCTTCCCCGGAAATTATCCTGTTTGCTAGACAAAACTGCATCATATATCTGATTTGCAATAGTTACATTTCCACCAAGATGGTCGTAGAAGGCTCTCTTTGCAGCACTCCCTCGAATTTCGGAAGGATATTCTATGCCACTTTCCGGCTTATGTACCTTTCTTATCAATTCCACAATCTGACGCAGATATTCCTCATAATCAATCACATCATTTTTGCGCTTTGCAATCAATTCGCAAAGAAGTGCAGACATTTTCTCATAGTATTTAGGGTTGCTTCGGGTTCTCTCGACAATTTCCTTACCTATATTGTTTTCAATGATCTCAGCAACTGCTTCCTGCTCTTTAGGTGTAGCGGCAGGTATATCCTTCAGTGCAGAAATTCCGTTATCTACCAATAACTCAACTAGTGTCGCTCCCCCGAAAGTGGTCAAGACACGACTAGGATCAGCCGACAGATAAGTGTCAATTAAATGACGCATATCTGGGTCATATTTCTTCAAATCCACATAGTCACCGCTAGCTAGACGCACATCGTCACGCACCTTGATGTAGTAGGTAACTTCTCTCTCCAACGCCTTAATCTGTTCCACAGTATAGTGGTACTTTTCCTGCAGTTCACCCGCCACTTCACCAAAAGCACGAAGAGCGGTTGCAGACAGATTATAAAGCTGTTCTCGCTTGGGCATATTTTCTTCCAGTTCATCTAGGTCAAAAGCTTCAGTATTGGCACCGCAAAAATAATGATAGTAGTCTACCATATCTTTGGGTGGAGCTACAGGCTCGCACAGCGCACGTAGGGCTTCCAGCGAATCCTCCAACTGTTCCTTAGCCTTATCCAAACGGTCTGTCAACAGACCGGAGACATCTTCCTTATCATAGCTATCAAACGCTTCAGAAGTATAGTCTGCAACTGCATTTTCCAAGGAGCGAAATAGATCTTTGTAGTCAATAATATACCCAAATTCCTTATCTTCACCATCCAAACGATTGACACGACAGATTGCCTGGAATAAGCCATGATCTCGCATAGACTTATCAATATACAGATAAGTGGCAGGCGGAGCATCAAAGCCTGTCAGCAGCTTGTCCACCACGATCAGCAGTTTCATCTGTTCCGGCTGCTTGATAAACTTTTCCTTGACCTCTTTTTCAAATGCCTTTGGGTCTTTTCCGCCCAGCATCTTCATGTAGATCTCGTACTGCTCCACAGCCTCGGTCTCGCCATCATCACCTACGGTTTCGGTACGAATATCACCCACTGCTGGTTCGTAAGAAGTCACGATGGCACACTTCCCCTTCAGCTCGGTCTCCTGAAACAATTCGTAGAATTTGCACGCCTGATAGATACTACTAGCCACCAGCATAGCATTACCCCGACCATCATGCAGGCGCGGTTTTGTTTCCATATCAAAAACAATATCCGCTACAATCTGTCCTAATCGGGCTTTGGAACTGAACATCTTTTGCAGATTGCCCCAGCGCTGTTTCAGCTTAGCCTTTGCAACACCAGTTAGACCACGCGTTTTTGCCTCAAACCAGGCGTCGATCCGATCCTGCTGGACAACATTCTGCTCCACTTCACGAGCCTCATAGCGTAAATCCAAAACCACTTTATCCCGCACTGCTTCATCAAACTTGTAGCGATGGATGTAAGGACCAAATACCTCCAGACTGGTTTCCTTATCCTTTTTCATCAACGGAGTACCGGTGAAACCAATAAAGGTAGCATTCGGCAAAATAGTTTCCATCGCTTTGTGGAGTTTGCCGGATTGGGTACGGTGGCATTCATCCACAAAGACATAGAAATCTCCTTTGGGAGAAAAGTTTTCTGGCAGCGAGCGTTTCAGCTCCTCAATAAATCCAGTATAATCGGACTCGCCACTCTTGCTTCTGTTTTTCTTGCCAAACTTGTGAATCAGGGAGCACATCATGACAGGTGATGTGTCGTTGACTTTCTGAATCAATTCGCTTCCCCGGCGAATACGGACAATGCTCTCATTGACCCCAGCAAACACCTGCTCAATCTGTACATCCAGTTCGTCCCGGTCGGTAATAATCAGAATACGGCTGTCAGAAATATTCTCTTTGATCCACTTGCTGAGCCACACCATGGTCAAGGATTTTCCAGAACCTTGAGTGTGCCAGATAATGCCCCCCTCGTGCCGCCACACAAATTCCCGAGCTGCCATGTTGCCAAAGAACTGATTGGGTCGACAGGTCTTTTTCACTCCGTTGTCAAATACGATAAAATTGTGCAGCAGCTCCACAAGTCGCTCTTTACGGCACAGAGAAATCAGGTTTTTGTCCAGACGCAGGGGATATTTTTCGATTTGAGTGCGTACCGCTACAGAAACCTCATCTTTGGCATTGGTATCTTCTTTCCAGGAAAGATAATACTTTTCTGGTGTGCCGGTGGTACCGTAACGTGCCCCCTCTGAATCATTACCAGCTAGGACAAGCCCGATGGTGGCAAAGAACTGCATGATCATATCCGGGCGTTGGTTGGTCAAGTTCTGGCGAATGCCCTCCGATATGGAAACTGTGCTGCGTTTCAGCTCGATGACAGCAAATGCGATTCCGTTGATGTACAGAACCAAATCAGGGCGCTTATGCTTGATAGTGACTTCCTCGGCGATATAAAAGTCATTTTCCAGTGGATGCTCCCAGTCCACAAACTGGACGGTGGTTTTATGTTGTCCAACAGATTCGCTGACCTTGACCCCATAGCGTAACTTTTTATATGTCTGCTCATTCAGGTCATAAAGGTTTACCGACTGATTTCCGGCAGCATCTTGCAGCTCCTTTAGGGCACGGCTGATAAGCACCGACGAATATCCCTTGCGGGTCAGAAATTTTGTCAGCAGTTCGGTTTCAATATTAGAATTTTTACGCTCAGTAAAATCACCCAGATAGGTATATCCAAGTTCCTGAGTAAATAGTTTTATGACACGCTTCTGTGTGACTTTTTCACGTTGACCAACGCCCATTGGCGGCACCCCCTGTCGTTAGTGCTTATTTGATACCTAAACAAACACATAGTGTAGCTGCTACAACCGCAACGATTATAGGAACAACTAATTTCCAAGTTAATTGATGATACCATTTTTCGTTGGTACACTCTCCCTCAACTTTAATATTTTGTCCTATCACACTATTCTTAATTTTATTTCTATTCCCAATATGGATACTATGGTCTTCTTTTTTATCCATGATTTTCTCCGCTTCCTATTTTAGTTCCATCTATCCGATTTTTATCTCCTATTTTAATACTTCTGTCTTCAAAGATATAATTTATAATCATAGCATTTATTTTACGGACTTCTTCAGGGTCTTTTTCTGTAATGTCAATATCCAATTCATCAAGGCAACCATATTCTTTATCCAATTTAATCAACACTTTTAGCAGTTTTGACTTAATTGCACTAATTATATTCTCAATGACATTTGGGGGAACAAGCTGTTTGATTGATGTACAGGATATTCCTGTTTTTGCCCGTACTATCCCCGCCATAGCTGTTAAATCACGCCCATATTCATATTTTCCTGTCATTAGTGTAGTCAATGAATTAACACCATCTAATATATTGAAAGAATACTCTCTCTTGTCCACTCCTAATACCTCCAGAAACGGCAACGGTGCATTCTCCACTTTGAATCTCCCATTTATCCCACTATAGACAAAGTGGGTATTATCAATGACTCTATATGCAGGAAGTTCTGCACTATCAGAATAACCATTCAGCTCATTTTCTACCCACTGTGCTAACTCATCGTTTTCAATATCACTGGCAATAATAAGCAAGCGATTCAAGGCTACCTCCAACGATATTTCGTTGGAGGCCAATTCTTTGATAACCTTACTTTTGGCCATTTATGCACTTCTCCTATTCTTCAAATAATTGTTGGCAGCGTTTGATTGCTCGCTGAATATCTGCGTCCTTGAAATAAGCCTTTTTCAGCTTATCTCTCCATTCTTTATTGGAATGGATCAAGTCTTTAATCGAAGCTACGGAAATTTCCTTACCTTCCCGCCGCAAGTCGCAGATTGCCATATCTACCGTCGCCAAAAGCTCCAGCTCATTGACACTTGTGTACTGGAACTGCGACACCAGCCAATCCACATCTCCCTGCTTTCCCCAGTCCTGCAAATAGGTCAACGCCTGTTGCATTTGCACACCTTTTTCAAAACGGCTGCCCTTTTCGCTTCTTTTGACTTGGATATACTTGTTTTTCTGAGCAATCGGCTCGCCGCCTTTATAGCGGACTTCATCAGCGTAGGGACCAGCCGCTTTTTTATGAAAGGCGGAAATATCCGCCTGCTCCTTGCGGCGAACGAGATAAAGTAGCTTCTGAACTTTTTTACGTCCCAGAGGGTACTTCTCGGAATAGAAAGCGTTCACAATTCCTGCGATCATGACTGCATCATCAAAATGCTGATTGTGTGCTGGTTGCCTTTCCTGAAGAATCTGTGTTTTCGGCTGTTCTTTTCTATCTGCATCCACCAGCCGAATCCGTCCGGTGAGCAGTTCCTGCATCATGCCCTACTTGATTTGCTGGTACTTGGCCAGTTTCTTTTCCTGCTGCTCAATTTCACTGTCCATGTCAGAAAGTACTTGGGCAATGGCTTGCTGTTCTTTAACGCAACAAGGCATATACACCTCAATATCTGAAATGGCACCTAAATACACCCCAGCCTGTGCACTTGCATTTGCACTGTTCAATAACTGCTTATTTGCGTTTTCGCTTTGCATATACTGTAAAATATAACTGGCTACACATTCTTTAACTCGTATGAATGCTACACTCCTTTGAAAAGCAACTTTCGGCATTCCCGAATATATACAGCAACGTCCTATCGTACCAACACAGCTTAATAAAATGTCACCTTTTCTAGGAAAGCCATTTGCAATAATTGAGTAATAATCTTCCGATGAAATTAGACTTTCATTCTCTGCAATATCAAGATGGTTATTATAGACATTTTTAGCGCTAAGCAACGGATAGCCTCTGTCAACTCTTTGAAATGTGCCATGAGTTCCATCTTTAATGTCAGAAATATCTCCCAAACGTTCTTTTTTCCACTCCCCGGAAAACCCCGACAGGCGTTTTTTGCCGGTGAGCAGTTCCTGCATGGCCCCCTGCTTGATAGCTTTCTTTTTCTCAATCAGCTTTTGCAGGGAGGAAATCAGGCTATCTACATCGGAAAGGGCTTCAGCAATAGCGACCTGTTCTTCAATTTTGGGAATAGGAACTGCCATTTTAGCAATCATATCTTTGCGAACAGAGTCTACAGAAGACTTTGCAGTGTATTTAGACACTTCCTTCAAAAAGTTTTCTCGAAAATAGTAATAAAAATATTTCCCTTTAATACCATCAAATTCCGTCAGTATATAGACCCTTTGATGAGCATCAAATTTTCCATTAATATAATGAAAAACTTTTCCTGTACCGACCCCATCGCCTGCGGTTAGAATAGCCTCACAATCATAGTGATATGTGTCAATGTGTTCAATTTTTGAGGAGCGAACAAAAAAAGGATACTTGCCGTTTTCTTGTTTATCTTCAGTGTTTCTACTACCTGTTTGAATCTTCAAATGATGCTCAAGTATATCAACATCCCAATCGTTAGGCAGTAACCCTAATGACGTTTTCTTCATTTCCTTTACCATGCAAACCCCATCCTTTCCAGATGAGATTTGACCTTGGTCTCGTACTGGTCTACTTCATCCTCACATTCCTTCAGGGTATATTCATACCGCTCCACCAGCTGGGTCACACGCGCAGAAAGGTGATGAGACACCGCCTCGTGAATGGCATCAATTCCACTGTAAATAGCGGCAAACCACTTTTCCTCTACTAGCAGATGGCGAATCTCCTCCAGCGTCAGCTGGGGGTATTTTTTCTCCAGTTTGGTGTCCAGGTCTGCTTCAGCCTGCTTAATTGCTTTCTTGTAATTGCTTTCGGCATCCAACAGGGACATATACTCTTTTAATGCAGCCAATTCTTCCTTTGCTGCAAGGTCTTTCTTGATTGCCTTGATCCGGGCGCTGACAGTGGCTTTTTTCAGGTCATCCAGCTGAGCAAACAGTCCATCCTCGCCGCCATTTTCTTCGGCCATTTCTTCCAGCTTGGCGGACACCTCATCCAGTTGGCCCTGAAGGGTATCCAACGCCTTGACATCCTCCTCAAAAAAGTGTGCGGCAATCAAAGCCTTGGGGAGCAGCTTGCCCTCAAAGCCCTTGATCTTATCGGTCTTGACCTCGATGGTCTGGCCGTTTTCTTTTTTCTTCTTGGTCACATACTCGTAGGCAATTTCTCGCCCGGCCTCATAGCCGTCATAGCAGACCGCATACACATCGTCCTGCATGGTCTCCGCCCAGTACTCCATCAGCACTTCATAGACATCATATTTGTCGAGAAGAGCCACCTGAGCAAAATCATAAAGGAGCTGCTCAGAAATTTTGGCAATCAGCTCTTTGGGGTGAATATCCCGGCTGAGTTCCATCAGATCGTGGGTAACGGTCTCCTTCCATTGGGCATAGGCATCGTCCACCTGGTCGGCATGGCGGATAAACTCCGGGTGGGAGATAATCGTGGAAACCACTTCGTCCTTACCCACTGCCGGATGGAGATACCCCGGACGCAGCGGTTGGAACAGGATTTCCTTCAAAGACGGGTATACCGCCCAATATTCCGCCATGCTGTCAACATCGGTTTCCGGAATGCCGCCGTTCAGGTGGGCATTGATGTCCTGTAAATCTTCCGGCTCGCTGCTATCAATATAGCGCGGGATATTCAGGTTGTACTCGTTGGTGACTTTAATCTCCTCGTTCGGGACAAACCGGGCATACTTGGGGTCCGATTCATCCATTATCAGAAAGGTAGTCACAATCTTGTGAATATCCTGTTCCCGCAGACGGTTTTTGTTGCCGTCCTTCACATAGCCTTTGCTGGCATCAATCATAAAAATGCCGGTACGCTCCGCAGCATCCTCTTTATCCAGTACCAGAATACAGGCGGGAATTCCCGTTCCATAGAACAAGTTTGCGGGCAAACCAATAATGCCTTTGATATAACCCCGGTCAATGATTTTTTTGCGTATGTCAGCCTCGGCATTGCCACGGAACAGCACGCCATGGGGCAGAATGATTGCTGCCTTGCCGGTAGATTTCAAAGATTTTAGGACATGTAGCAACCAAGCGTAGTCGCCGTTTTTCTCCGGCGGCACGCCCAACACAGCCTCACTATATCGCCCATAAGAATCAGGGATCGTAATGCCGTCCATCCAGGATTTATCCGAGAAAGGCGGATTGACTACTATATAATTGAAGGTTTTCAGCAGTTCTGGGTTGTTCTCATCTTTATACTGGGGTGCAGATAAGGTGCTTTTATTACCAACAATGACGCCAGCACCCTTGTTGTGCAGGACCAGGTTCATACGGGCAAGACCGGCGGTGGAGTTATCCTTTTCCTGGCCATAGATAGAAATCTCACAGGGAGCCTCATCCGCCGCACGAATCAGTAGCGAACCGGAACCGCAAGCAGGATCGTAGACCGTCATGCTGGGATCAGTAGCTTTATCAATGCCGATTACCTTTGCTATGATGCGAGAGACTTCACCCGGTGTATAGAACTGTCCCTTACTTTTGCCGGAATCCTGAGCAAATTTCCGCATCAAAAATTCGTAAGCATCTCCCAGAATGTCATCTCCACCAGCACGGTTGTTGGTAAAATCCAGCTCTGGCTTCTGGAAAATCTCTACGAGACCAGAAAGTTTGTCCACTGCTTCCTTGTCAGTACCAAGTTCCTCGCTGTTGAAGTCAGCAATGTCAATAATACCTTTTAAATCATTAGCTTCTGCCAGCTTGCCAATAATGATATTGATGCCTTCACCAATGTTTTTCTTATATTTTAGGGCAACAATATCGTCGAAACTGCCGCCATCTGGCACTTCAATATCCCAGTTATCACTGCTCTTAAAACGGTCAGACACATACTTTACAAACAGCAGGGTTAATATATAATCCTTATAACGAGCCGGTTCTACACCACCCCGCAATTTATCACATGCAGCCCATATCTGGCTGTAAATTTCACTCTTTTTGATTGCCATTGATACTTCTCCGTTCTCTTTTTAATTTCCTGTCAGGTTCCCATTTACTCCTCTGGCGGAACGGGGATATACACCATTTTCAGGGGAATCATTTTACGATATTTGACACTGAGCCGATCGTAATATTTCAAAACCAAATCCACAAGCTCCGTACCGTTAATCCCGCGAATGATTGGGGTGTTATCCAGGTATTTCTGCGCATTTTGGGTATAGTTGGATAGTGTCACAAACAAACCATAATCACCCACATGCATAGCACCTCTCAGAGACTGGATAGTTGTCTCTTTAATATCTCCATCCTGGCTTTTGACCTGGACAACAATACGAGGCGGCAATTCATCTTTATACGCGATAATATCAATACCTCTGTCCCCTCCATGTGGCGACAGAATCGTGCGGTAGCCCATGGCCTGCAAAAGATTTGCCACAAACGGCTCCAAATCATAGCCTTTCAAATTTTTGCTCAGTTCTTTTAAAATAAAATCTCGGGTAGCCTCGATAATTTCATCCGCCGTTTGTGCCACAGTCTCATCGGTATCCGGCTCCAAAATATTACCTTTGAAGTCTTTATCCAAAGCTTTCAAATACTCATCCGCATAGTTTTTTATCAAGAAAAGAGTCAATGCCGATCCCACTTCATGTAGAGCTCCTTGTGAAAAAGCCGTACGAGGCAAATGTTTGAGCCACTTTACTTTCCGCCGATTGCAATACTGTACTGCTGCACTATCATAGAAATAAGCACTTTCGACGATTCCGATATTGATTTTGCGGTCAATCTTGGAAGGAAACACCACATAGTCTCCGACCTGTACCTCATGGACAAATCGGTATAACATGCCAGCACTTGTGGCAATTGAACCTTTTTTAGCATCCGGATAAACTAAATTATACTTTTCCTTATAGGCATCACGGGATGTACCTACAGCTGACAGGTCACCTATTTCTTCCCAGCCGATTGCAATTAGATTTTGATTCAAAAAAAGAGGATCATCCATAGTATGGATTCCCCAAACCGTTCTGTTTGATACTGCCATCACAGCCACACCCCTATCCGATTATTCATGTCTTTTCACCTTACCAGAATCTTATATCTGAAAGTAACATTCAAATATCGAATCATTTTGCCAAAATTCTTACTTATTTTTCTTCCAGAACAAACTTCAGAATATCATTCACACCACACTTCATCACACGGCAAATCCTCTCGCTACTTTCAATGGAAACATACTCATTGCGCTTTAGACAGGTGATAATCTAGCACTAAAACCGTTCTTTTCTTTCATCTGTGCGTTGCGTCTCTTTTTATCAAACATCTGAGTAAGCAGGCTTAACAAAATTTCATTTTAGTACCTCTAAGACAAAAACATTTAAATTTATTTTATCACATTTCTAGAGGAAGCTCAACTTTATATCTAATATGCTGTGTATTGTTATGCTGCTGTTTCACTCTGATCTTGCTTTGTCCAGAGCCAAATACCATGAATTGTTTATCTTCTTCACACTGTTACACCCTTAATTCCTTTTGCGTTTTCAAGCTTCCTTTTGAATATATTCTGCTCCTCTGCAAGATTAAAAATCTTATTGCTCCGCATGACATTGTTTGTTTCTGCCAATTTGAGTAACAAACATATCTCCCGTTCCAACTTATTCGCTTTTGTGACAATGCTGCCATGACTTCATCTGGTGTAATCTTATAATTTTGAAGCCGAAGAAAGCCATTCTCTTATTCTTTTCATACTTTTATTAAATTCTTCGTTCAATATCTTTGTCATTTTAAAACACATGATAAGAATACAGCTTGTTTCTTACCGCTTCAATAAATTTTAAATGTTACTCTTTTGTCCAGAAAAGCATTTCTTCTTTTCCAAGCGTACCTTCCTTTACAACTGAATTGCTATCTGTTCATAAAACCGCTCCACATGATTGAAAAGAACACTGCATTCTGATTGCAGAGTTTTCAAATACATAGGTACATAAGGTTGTTCTTTAGCATCACGATAGAAAATCTGTTCATTCTTCTATTGGATAATATCTGTCGCACGAATATCACCACGCATTTTCTTGTACTTAAAATATGGCAATGACTTCGTCCACAGAATATTCTCCTTTGGACAGCTAAGAATTGTGTTTCTGTTTCGTCTTCATACCTCTCTCTTGGTGTAGGCTTATACAAACTCCCCAAAAATCATACCCAGATCATTAGCTTCTTTCATACAAAAATGATGTTCCTAGTCTGTCGCTTCCCGTTTGGTCTTAAACCTTTTTTCACTTTCCGACAGTTTTTCCTGTCCAGTCATAGTAGTAGAACGATTACATACCATGTTCCATATTTTTCATCTTTATCTACCGCTATAACCTCACCACTCACTCAATTCGTCTGTGTCATACCATAATTTTTTTCTTTATATTTTTTCTACTTACTTCTGGAAATTGCAATAAATCCCCTCGCTTCCACTTCATTATTCATTTGACACACTAATTTGTAGGCAAATGGTTTCGAAACAATCAATCCTATACAACTTAGCCGGCTGTTACAAATAAACTATTTTCAAATAGATATTCTCTTTGCATATTTAGCTTTTTGCCAAGTTTCTGTTGTCGTATGATTTGAATTATGCTAGAATACGGGAAATAAGATAGCCATTTTTACAGGAGGTCTTTACAATATGAGAAATGACTGTATAGGAATATCCGTTATTAGACGATTTTTATATGAAGGTCATTTTTATTCCAGAAAGAGTAGAGCCATCTTTAAAAAGTATTATTACTGATCATGAATTACAGGTTTATGTTAAGGTTTTCGGAATACCAAAAGATGATTTTCCGTTAGTTGCTGAAGCCAAGAATAAAATCATTGGTACTGTATGGGTGAAAATTATGAATGATTATGGATATATTGATAGCAAAACACCTTCCCTTGCGATTTCTCTGTATAAAAAATAATGAGGGCAAGGAATTGGGATCAATTTGATAAAAAGCTACAAGTACACGGTTATAAACATGTTTCACTTTCCGTTCAAAAATCTGATTATGCAGTTAAATTGTATCAAAAAATTGGGGTTAAAATCATGAAGGAAATCGGAGATTAAGGGATTATGGCATATAATTTATAGATTTCAGCAAAGATATAACTTATGATATTAGGAGAACAAATCAAAAGAATTCGTATATTTCGTAGATTAACACTGCCTGAGTTGGACTTAAAACTAAGTACGAGTAACGAAATGCTGATGTTCATGTAGCGCATTATGAATCTGGTTATCGTGTTTCCAAAAAGACACGTAAATGGAAATCGCGAGAATTTTAAATGTCAACCATATCAAATTTATCATCGAAGAACCTAGATGTGCCGAAAACATTATACAAATATTCTTCCGGCTTGATGAAGATAATCATTACACTTTTCTTCTACTTCAGTTTTTCTGTAATCCTGATAAGCACAACGCTTCTGATAATAAATCTATTCGATATAATGGCAATGATAAATTGTTAGCCCGTGCTCCTGCCGGAATATCGATTGACTGTGGTGTGGCAAATGAATTTCTGCGAGAATGGTGTCTGAGAAAAACAGTTGAAAATCAGAGAAATTTCAGAGGATGAATATTTTGCAACTGTTATTCTATTAATAGTGATGTTGACGAAAATGATAATGACAAGAAAATAATAGTTATAAATGGAAAAATAATTAGGAGGAACTTTATATGGGAAATGACCTGATAACTGTAAACAGCCCCGAACTAGCAACAGAATTAACCTCTTATGACACAAAAATGCTAGAAGTATTTGAGTATTTAGGCTTGCCTACTGACAATATTTTAGTAAAGGTAGATGAACGTCGTAAAGTATTTAAAAATATAGAAGATGTACTAGAGTTATTACCACCTGACATTTTAGGGAATTCAATTTATATTTCTAAGTTCTTATCTGCTGTAAGCGCTGGCTTATTTGATGCTGCATTGAATTATCTTTGGGATGAAACTGTAAACCAATTACGTTTTCGAGTTTCACAATATGATATCCAATATTTCTATGATTTAGCTGTCACATCAGATAAAAGAAATAAACTTTCCACCGAAGAAGATTTAGTCAAAATTGATGATAGCGAACTTATTCAAGGTGCAAAAGAAATTGGTCTAATTTCTGATATTGGTTATCGACTTCTTGATAACATAAAATTTATGCGTAATTGGGCCAGCGCTGCTCATCCTAATCAAAATAAATTAACTGGACTACAGCTAATTCAATGGTTAGAAACGTGCATCAGAGAAGTAATATCACTCCCATTGTCAAATTTAACTATTCAAATTGGAAAATTGTTGCGTAATATTAAAACAAATATTTTGGATAAAGCCGAAGCCCAAACAATAAGTGCTTTCTTTTGTGAATTAACCCCTGAAAAAGCCAATTCTCTTTGTAATGGTTTCTTTGGAATTTATTGCAGACCTGATACAACGAGCGATACTAAAAGAAATATAAAACTACTACTACCAGAATTATGGGATTTAGTAGATGAAGATATAAAATGGAATTGTGGTATAAAATTTAGTAAATTTCAAATTAACAATGATCAGGCGGAAGCAAAGCTCGCAAGAGAATTTCTACAAATTGTTGATGCTGAATCATATCTCCCTGAATCAGTACGAAGTGCTGAATTAAAGATTGAATTAGAGAATCTATATAATGCTCATAATGCTTCTCTGAATAATTTTTATTTAGAACCGCCTTATGCTAAACAAGTCAAACGCTTAATTGGCTCAAATGGCGTTCCTACTCAAATCAACGCTTACTATACTATGGTAATTATCGATGCATATCTTACTAACGGGAATGGAAAATGTTGGGAAGCAGAAGATATATATAACGAGTTAATTGACAATTTTACACAAGTTCAATTCATGCTTGCAATAACTTCATTTACGCATGATAAAATTGCAAGTAAATTACAATTTCCTTTATGCTCAAGTCAATATAAATCTTTGCTTAAAAAAGCAGAACGTAGTGTAACTGCACCAAAGCTACTGGACTTTATAAGTATGGTTAAAGACTTTTCACAACCTTTATATCGTTTAAAAGAAGACGAAAAAATAATGCAGCAAGTTAGACATCTTTGAACTGCACCCCATTTGTTAGACAGTATGATATACTGAATAACAAGTGGGGTG